>Ga0256838_1000163_pt1 | contig 45935 bp, 61 predicted proteins | sample 4571419metaG_FD_185978 | JGI IMG/M metagenome (GOLD analysis project Ga0256838, IMG submission 185978) | Hydrothermal vent microbial communities from Guaymas Basin, Mexico - 4571-419 | ecosystem: Environmental > Aquatic > Marine > Hydrothermal vents | place: Mexico: Guaymas Basin | collected... | reverse complement strand
GATGTTATTAGACTTTATCTTGAAAAAAAGAGAAAGGTTTAAAAATGAAAGAGAGCAAAAAAGAAAAAAAGGTAATAGAACTTTTAAAAAAACAAAAGTATTCAATAGAAGAAATAGCAAGAATTACAAATATTTCGATAGAACGAGTAAAAAAAATAGCAAATAAAATCTGGAAACTGGATAGAGAAAAAGACCTGGCATTATATATAGTTGTTAAACAAAAATTAAAAACAGATATAAAGATTAATATAAAAGAAAAATACGGGTTTTACAAATAAAAACTAAGAGTAGTAATAGACTTTAACTATTAATAGTATTACAGTATTGCGGTATTGTGATATCACTATATAGTAATATATAGAAAATAAATTTGATTAAAAAAGAATAAATCAAAAAGCAATAGCGGTTTATTGAGGGCTTTTTAGGCTGATTGTTATTCCACGATGATTAAGAGAGATAATATGCTAAATCTATTATAAGAGTAAAGGTTTTTAGGTATATGATTAAACAGTTATAACAACTTATCAGTGAAAGAGGTTTTACTCTATTATAAAAAGATTAATCTTGAGTTTTATAATTTATAAATTTTTTGGTTTTTATGTTCGTTATCCAATCCTCTCCAATGGGCATCAATCCATTTTGGCTTATGAGTTTTAAGGGACGGATAATACTGCATTCTCCAATGTCCTCTCACTAGATACATTACTCTTTTTTCTCCACCGCCTTTTTTAGTTTCTTGCTGTTGAGGTTGAGGAGGTTTTAAATTAACTACATATAATTTTTTAGGAATTTTAAAAGGTAATTTTGCTTTTTGTTTAACGGCTCTTGGGGTGGGAACTCTTTTTTTGTCGTTTTTGAAATGTTCCATATATAAAACTAAAGAAAAAAAAGCATAGATATATTCATTTAACAGCTTTTCAGAGTTTTTTGTAATATCTTGTATTATCTTATTTTTTTCGATAACTCCTATCAGCCTTTTATTGTATTTTGCACTTTCAAGATAAAAGGCTGATATTTTTTTATTTTCTCCACTTAAGTCTTCAATTTCACTTGCAAATGAGATTAATATCTCATCATTAAATAAAATACTAAAAGCAGGGAAAGGATAATGAAAATCTTTTAAAGTAAACTGATTAAGAGTATTAATAGATACTTTATCTATTAACTCTTCTTTTTTTGCAGTAATAAGAACGGTTCCGTTTTTTTCTATTTTTTCTGCTATTTGAAGAGGTGCTAATATTTCAATTGGGTTTAATCCCTGCTTAGAGGCACTTCTTAAAAATTCTTTAACCTCTTTGCCTTTGTTAGTAGATACCCAAAAATTCCCTATTATCCATTTTTGATTATATATTGGATGTTTCACTTTTTCTCCTTAATGTAGTAATAATGAAAAGGATTTTCATACTCTTCAAGTTCTTTTAGGAATTTAATCTCTTTTTTCTTTTTGATTACGGGTTCTTTTAACTCCCAAAAGACATTTGGCACGAGTTCTTTTAAATAAAGGGGATAACTTCTTGAATTTTCTTTAAATCTTGCATATAAAACAGGTTTATAAACCTTATCTCCCCTGTGGATAATGTCGGTTCTTATAATGTTAAACCTATCCGGGTTTTTTTTAATTTCTTTAAGGGTAAGTTCGGCTTTTTTTATTTTTCTTTCAACCATATCAAGAAGTTTTTGGGCTTCAACCTCATCAAATATATTTTCTTTTATGTATTCTTTAATCATTTTTCTTTCCCTGTTAGCCCACCTGTAAAAGTCTTTTTCAAGGTCGTATTTATTAAATATTTTTTCTCTGTCTCTTACAAGGGAGTATTTAGGGTGATAGCCGAAACTTTTAAATTTCATCGGCTGAGGTTTCGGGTTGAGAAGCTTAAAAAAGCCACTTAAAGCCGTTTTTAGTGCGTAGCTTTCATCGTGTCCCTCCTCAACCATTCTTTTTATTTCGGCTTCTCTTAATTTCCAAAGTTCCATAAAAACATCCCTTCCCACAAAAAAGACTTCCCTGTTATCAAATGTTTTTTTTTCAGCCTGTGAGAGAAGTTTGGCAATTTTCTCTTTCATCAATCTCCTTTAATATTCTTTCTTTTATAAACTCGGTTGTGACTTCTTTATTGGGATAAAGGCTTATGAAAATGTCCCTTGCAGCCATTACCTCATCTGCGGTTAAATCTTCCTTTAAAATATTATACAAAAGCTCTTTTGCATCTTTAACGCTTATTGGGGTGATTTTACGCTTAATGTCTGCTATTCTGTAAAAATACAAAAGAAGTATAGCCACATAGACTATATCTATGACATACTTTTTACCCGGGTCTTCGACTTTCTTTATAAGAAAATCCCTGACTTTTGGGTTGGCGTAGCTTTTATGAAGCTGCTTTAATTTTCTAAAAACGGTAATAAGCTTTAAAGTGTTTTCCGGGATGAGTCTTCCGTATCTTTTTTTCCCAAGCGGGTCTAAATCACACCTGGTAATTGCTTCAAGCAAAAATGAATATACTATAAGCAAAAGAGCTTTTTCATTCATTTAATTTCCTTTTGCAAGTTCAAGTTCGATTTTTTCAACGGCTTTTATAAAGTCAAGAAGCGGTGAGATTTTTTCTTCTTTTACTATCTCTTTTAGCTCTTCAACCGCTTCTTTTATCTTTTCAAAATTGTTTTCCCATTCCATTTCTTCTTCGTTTTGAAAGTCGTGTGAAAAAAGATAAGCTGCAAGTCTTGCCCCTTTATACAGGTTGTGTTTTCCAAAGGGACGGTGAAATTTAACTCCTTCTATCGTTTCAGGGGTTTTCCATCTTATGAGGGTTGATTTTGATACGCCGTTAAATTCGGCTGTTGTATCTAAATTAGGCAGTTTCACAGTTCCTCCTTAATTGGTTTTTCTACAAATTTTTATTATATGAGTTTATCATAATAAAAGTGCGGCCAAAAATCAAGGAAAAAGTATCATAATAAAACTATTCTTATATTTTTTTAAGAAAAATCTTTTCAAAACTCTTGACAGTATTTATAATTTTATTTATAATACCATTAATAAAACAATTTATAAAGGAGGGAAAATGATTTTTTCACTTAATAAAGTCTCAAAAACAATCTCTCACCACAAAGAAAACTGCCGGGAGGTTGATTTATTTTTAAAACGACAGGAGCTTACCCTTGAAGAGTTTAAAAATAAAACTCAGGGGGTTGAGGTTGGAAAACAGCTGTGGGTTGATGAAACCCATTTTAATAAACGCTTTGCTGATTGGTTCTTTGAAGGAAGAGATTACGGCAAAGTGTATTGTAGTAAATGTTTGTAAAAGGAGGTAAAAAAATGTTTAACGAAATTACTATTTTAGGAAGACTCACAAAAAACATAGAACTTAAATATACACAAAACGGTCTGGCTGTTGCAAAATCAGGCGTTGCTACATCTTATAAATATAAAGATAAAGTAACCGGGGGACAAAAAGAAGAAACTATGTTTATAGATATTAATCTTTTTGGAAGAAGCGCTGAGATTGCAAATCAGTATCTTAGAAAAGGGGACCTGGTCTTTTTAATCGGAAGACTTACGCTTAATCAGTGGGTTGGCAGTGACGGAAGCAAAAGACAAAAACACGAGGTAATTGTTGAAAAGATGCAGTTGCTTCCAAAATCGGTAAATGCCAATCAAATTTCCCAGCCTCAGCCACAAACTAAATCGAAAAATCCGACTCCTCCAAATATAGAGGATGAGGAAATACCTTTTTAAGGAAAGAAAAGATAGAAGGGATTAAAGATGGAAGGAATTTTATTTTATGGAATAGTTGTAATGTTTTCTTTATTTTTTTTAAAAGAGCTTTTTGAAAGTCTTAGTTTTACTACTTTTGTGTTTGATTTGATTTTTTTATTAGGTTTTTATTATTTATTTATGCATAATAAAAATTTGTTTGAAGCTTTACTTATATTTCCTTTATTCTTTTTGTTAAGAAGTGTTGTAAAAGATAAATTAAAACAGACAAATAACAATAAGCCCATTTAAGCGATATTTAAGCGATTTTTGCTTAAATGGGTATAAAGATATGCTTAAATAAAAGATTTAAGCTTAAAAAGCTTTTAAAGGCTTTTTAAGTGTATTTTATTTGTTTACTTTTAAAAGTAGAACGCTGCTAAAAAGAAAATGTGTAAAAATACTTAATATGACTTTTTTCATACTTTTATTAATTTTTAGAAAATTACTTTCTTTTATAGTGTAGATGTTCTTATTAATGTATCTTGTATAATGTAGAGGTTTAAAATGCCCGAAAAATTGGGATTTTTCATACTTAAATATGACATTTTTCATACTAAATATGACATTTTTCATACTAAATATGACTTTTTTCATACTTAAATATGACTTTTTTCATACTAAATATGACTTTTTTCATACTAAAGATGACATACTTGACAATAAGACATATTATTAATACAATACTTTAAAAAAAGGTATTAAAATGCTAAAATCGGATAAAAAAGGTAAAAGCGTGATACTTTATAAAGGCTCTGAGGTTAAAAAAAACGAAAAACTCGTGACTGCGAAATTTGATTTTTCTTCTCTTGCTTTAAAAATACTTGCTGCCCTTATAGCTTCGATAAAAGATGAGGACACGGCGGATACGATTTATCAATTCGATATAAAACATTTCATGAATATTTCTAAAACTGAAGATAAGAGGATGTATAAGGAAGTTAAAGAGGCAGTTGTGGAAATTATGGAAAAAGTGATACAGATTGAAGATGAAAACAGATGGAGTGGTTTTCATATTTTAAGAAAACCCGTAATTGAAAAAAACTTAGGAATTATTACTTTAAAGTTCGATGAAGATATATTTCCCCTTCTGAAGGAAACGAAAAGCAGGTATCTTATGTATGATATTGAAAATATCTTATCGCTAAGCAGCAAATACGCCATAAGGCTGTATGAGATTTTAAAAGATATATATAAAAAAAAGACTTTTAAACGAAATATTAGTAAAGTTGAAGAGATAATAGAAGTTGATTATTTAAGAGAAATCCTGATTGTTCCAAAAAATTATAAATATGCTGATTTTAAAAGAAGAGTTTTGGAAATCGCAAAAAAACAGATTAATGAAAATACTGATATTTTGTTTGAATATGATGAGGTAAAAACAGGCCGGAGAGTAACTCATTTGAGATTTATTATTTGTGTTAATCCGGCAAAAATATCCAAACTTCAAAATTCTTATTTTAACTCTCGCAAAAACTTTGTATCGCTTTTGAGAAAAAATTATTCGGGAAACAGAAAATTCTGGGGATGGAAAACAATCGACAAAACACATTATTGGCTGGGGCTTGATAAAGACGGCTTAGTATATGGAACGGCTGGAGATGAAATAATAGACTTTAATTCAATCGAAAGCGCGAAAATTTATGATATTTGGCTCAAAATCGCTCAAAATAGCGATATTTACAGACAATTAATCGAACAGGGCGCGTCATTAAAAGAAATTTCGAAAAGTAACAAAGAAACTTGGCTCTCGTTACAAGAAGATATTATAAGAATACAAGAAGAGGAAAAGAATGAATAAAAGGATGTAAAAAATGAAAGAGCTCATAAAAATTATAAAAAAGATTAAACCTAATCATTCGTTTATGATTGTGGCAGACAAGAATGAATGCGAGTATATCTTAAAAGAGCTTACAGAAAAATTAAATATCTGGCGTATAGACATAAAAGATACTCCCAAAAAATCCATTATGAGATTTTTTGAAGAAAAAAATATAAAATTTAGTAAAAATTCAAGTTTAATAGAACTGGCTTTGCTCGCTGCCAAAAAAGCAAGAGAGAATAGTAAGCACTTAGTTATTTCAGTAAATACTTTTTTAACCTATCGGAGTTTAACATCGCTTAAAAGCGCTCTTGTTGTTATAAATAATGAACTTACTCAAAACCCTCAGTATTCTTATAAATATTATCCTATAATCTTTATGTGTCAAAAAGAATACATAAATGACTATAAAGAGCTTATAGATGAAAAAATGTGGAGATACCGTCCCTATTTTCCGAAAACAACCTTTAAAGTAAATGTAGGACTTTGGATAGAGAATTATAATTGCTGGAAATGCCATTCGGATATAGAAGTGTTGGTCGGATTAAAAATTGATAATAATTGTTTATCTTTAGATGAATTAAATGAGAAGTTTTTAGATTTTTTAAATAAACATTTTTATGAAGAGTTAAAAAAAATAAAACTAAGAAAAAGAAATAGTTTTGGTGGCAATATAGTAAATGTATGTGGAAAATGCGGAGCGGTAATAGGGAATTTTTATACATATGATGATTTATATATTGAGCAAATGCCATTTGGATTTAAAGATGTGAGACTCTATGGAAGTAAACCTATACTTTTTGATGAGGTAAAAAAAGTAATTAAAAAATCTTCCTTATAATATCCCTTACTTTTTCACTCTTTTCTATTGCTATTAAAATACTCATAGCCCCAATATACATTCCGCTTAGGATATATTCTCCGTGTGTGGTAAGAATATAAGCAGGTGTTATAAAAAGTAATATCAAATATAAAATTTTAGATAATCCCATATTTCCCCTTTTTTAAGAAAATTGTATCAAAAAGTAAAAAAATGAAAAAAAATGTAAATTTGTGATAAATTTGTTATAAGTTTGTGAGTTTTTATGTTACAATATTACTAACTAAACAATGGAGGTATAAAATGACTCTTAAGATTTCACAAATCAAACAGGTAATCCACTCAGTCATACCATTTATGATTAATTTTTTCCTTTTTTACAAAGGATTTAACGGGTTGGAAGCAATGGCCGCCGGATATCTCTATATATTTTTTTCCGGTTATATTTACTTTTTTGTAAAAAAAGAAGAACCGGGAATTTGGATTATTGCTACATTGCTTTATGCAATGCTTACAAGCGGTTGGGGCGATTTTTAAAAAAAGGAGAAAAAAATGAGAAAAGACCAAGCAAAAGAAGAATTAAATAACCTAAAAGATAAAATATCTTTAAATGATTATCAAATAAAAGAATTAGAAAAATTAATTGATGAGATATATAACTATTTTGATGAGGTAATACAAGTTTTACATACTACAATAGAAGAACAATATGAAGAATGGAAAAGGAGAATGTATGAAAACGCTTGAGGAGATTTTTAGGGATATAAAAATCAGGGGAGGCGTAAAAAGTAAAATAGTCGCCTCCCTGCTGGATAAAATTGAAGAGGCAAAAAAAGCCGGATATACGCTTGAAGATATTTTAGAAGAGCTGAATAAAAGAGGACTTGATACTACTTATGCCGGATTTAGAAGAATGTTAAGCGATATAAAAAAAGAGAGAAAGGATAAAAAAATGAAAAAGGTAGCGATAATAAATTTTAAAGGTGGGGTTGGAAAATCAACGATTGCAAATCTCTTAGACCTGCCAAATAAGGTAGTTATTAATCTGGATACTCAAAATGCCGAAAATTCAAACTATTCCGATACGATTAATTTTCTTACCCTTAAAGAGGAAAACAGTATTGAAATAGACGAACTACTTGATGTCTTAAAAGATGAAGGCAGAGAATGGATTATATACGATACTCCGGGAAGCATAACCGATGAGGTATTAAGCATAATTGATGATGTGGATTATATAATTATTCCTTTTACCAAGGGGAACAGAAGCAAAGAAACCACGATTGATACCATAAAATCCATTTTGGAGATTATGGATAACGACAAAGTAAAATTTGCACTTGTATTTAATATGTATCAGGATGATGAAGACATTGAAAAAGAGTTAAAACCGATTGAGGATGAGGTTAAGAAAATACTTGGGGATAAATACAGCTGCAGTGCTACGCTTAAATTCTCAAAAGCGGTATCTACAATGGAGAGGGAGAAAAAAAGCATTGATGAGCTGGACCTCACAAACAAAATTGCTTATAAAGCGTTTAAAAAGAGAGTTAAAGAAATGAATAACAGACTTAAAGACTGTCTGTTTGGGGAAAGGAATTAAAGATGGGGGATATGACAAAAGTAATGGTTGCAAAAATGAAAAAAATGAAAGAACAGCAAAAAGGGATTAACAATGTAACCGAAATCCCACTTGAGAGACTTCTTGAAAATCCTTATCAGCCCCGTATCGAGATAAAACCCGATGAGGTAAAAGAACTTGCCGACAGCATAAAAGAACAGGGGCTTATTCAGCCGATTGTTGTCACAAAAGCCGACAACGGCAATTACTATATTGTGGGAGGGCACAGAAGAGTAGAAGCTCACAGGCTTTTAGGAAAAGACAAGATAAAAGCGTATGTGATAGAAGCAGACGAAAATAAGCTTGCAAGTATGGCGATAGTTGAAAACTTACAAAGAGAAGATTTGGATTTAATAGAAACAGCTATCGCTTTAAAACAATATAAAGAAAAATTCAGTAAAACCGATGAAGAAATAGCAAAAGAGATAGGAAAAAGCAGAAGTGCTGTAACTCAGATGTTAAATGTTTTAAATTTACCGGATAGGATTATCAAAGATGTAAAAGAGAACAAATCCACAAAAGATGTTACCGCACTTAATTGGCTTAATTCGTTTTACAAAAAACTAAAAAAAAGCAATGTTAGCGTGCTAACAAAATCTCAAAACCCCGAAAAATCGGGTAGTTTGGAAAGTGTGATTTCCCAAAAATGGGAAGATGAGGTTTTTGAACTTTATCAGGGCTTTTTAAAAAACGGGCGTGAGTGGCTAAAAAAAGAGATTGAAAACAGACTGAAACGGGAAGAGAAAGCAAAACCGAAAGTAGAATTGAAAATAACAAAAAAGAACGGAATTACAATTAAGATAAGGGAAAATCTTAGCTTAGATGATAAGAAAAAAGAAGAGTTTGAGGAAGAGTTGCAAAGGTTAATTGAAAAGTATAAAAAGGAGGTAAAATTGCTTTTTGGAATCTAAATAAGGAGAAAAAAATGAAAGGACTTGAACATTTAAGGGAACTAAGAAAAAATAACATAATAAAAAGTATGATAAATTTAGAGAATTTAGCAATAGCATTAATGTATCAAAAACTTGAAAACGAAAAGGATAATGAATTAAAAAAAATAATGGCAAAAGCAATAAATGAAATAAATCGAAAACGATACGATGAGTCATTTGATGTAGAATATACATTAAGAGATTTTCTAATTTTAGAAGCAAAAGAGGAGGCATATAAATTTATTCTTCCATATATGAAAAAATATAATATGAAACTTTTAAAACAAAAAAGAAATGAAATCTGTTCCAAACCTATATTAGGCGTAAACAAAGAAAGCAGTGAACCGACAATAGAAGAGATTAAAAAAAGAAAAATTATTTTAATAGATGAAACAAAAACAATAACTTATTACGCTTTAAGAGAATATTTGGAAGAGGCAAATAGAATTATTAATACAATTAAAGGGCGTATGGATAATTTATTTTATAATGCTTTAAATAATGTAGAAATTTATCGAGAAAAATATTTATAAAAGGAGATAAAGATAATATAGTGATAAATGGATAAACATCCATAGTGTTTCCTTATTTATTTTTAATTCTTTTCCTTTTCTTTTGTATTAATTTTTGAATTAAGATTATTCTTTTTATCATCTTTACACTCCAGACAGATTTCTTTTACTTCTATTTTGTTTCCAATCTGGGTAATGATACTGGGAGTATGTTTTAGCTTAAATCTTTTTTCAATCTGGGGCATACAGTAATAAACCTGGGTTTTGTATTTTTTCATAATCTCATACCAATTCCCGTCGGTTAGAAAAATTCTGTAATGAATATTATTAAAGTATCCGTTTTTCTCAGCCCACTTAAGTTCTTCTTTCCTTTCTCCGTTAATTACTACTATCGTATAAGGAAGTCTAACATAATTGGCGGGGTTGAATTTAAAGCCCTTTGGGTAAATAATATTTCCCTGTGCGTCTTTTATGTCATAAGGCAGTGTGTAGGTTAAATCCGGATAAAAAGTCCGGTTTTTTGTTGCAGGGGTTAGGGGATTAATTCCCTGAGGTTTAAATTTTATTATCTTTTGTTTTGCTTCTTTTCTTATTTTCTGAAGTTTTTTATCTATTTCTTTTTTATGTGTTTGAATGTATTTATGAAGTGCTACTAAAAAATCTTCTTCAGCAAACGGATAGGTTTTTCCCAAATGTAGAACCTCAACTACTTTTGCGTTTGCAAAAACGGCTGAGATTAAAAAAATAAGAAAAATTTTAAAACGCACAGCAGTCCCTTTTTCTAAAGAGAATATAACTAAAATTATCACCTTTAAAAGGAATGTTTTTAGCAGCTCCCCACACAATGCTTGTTTGGCCAATTACAATTGCGTAAGGATTTGGAACCGGTGCAATAATTTGTAATCTGTAAGCCGATTTTTGCCAAATCGGCAGAGGGTATTTAGCGCAAAGACCAGCATATCCCCATTGCCCCCATAGCATTAATTGACGATGAAGCTTATATAGCAGACTTGCGGCAGCTGAAGCACTTGATTGAACCAAATCTCCGCTTGTAACGCTTCCGGTAAGTGGATAAGCGTTTCCCCAGCTTCCCTTGCACCAAAAAAGAGTATCAAGTGTTCTAAATGCTTGAGAAGAGACACTGTCGGCCATACAGGCCAGATTTGTGACAGGGTTTCCAAAAAGTAAGGCTTCTGGCTGTATAAGCGCAGATAATGCATCGCTGTTCCACATAGGGTCAAGTTCGGTCATATATAGCATATCTACACCCGTGGAAGATTGAAGACATATAAAATCAGTCATAATATTTAATACTTCAAATACCGGGAAAGAGACAAGATGAGTCTGAAAAAAAGAGTGTGTTCCGCTTTGTGGGTCATCAGATTGAACTCCTGCGCCCTGTATTGTATCAAGTCCTAAAGTAATACCAAGTCCCTCGAAGCAATAAGGGTCTTTTACGGAGTCAATAATCCTATCAGGGTTAAAAAAACCAACCGGAATTCCTATTCTTATAAAGATAGGCGGAGGGGCTGGACAGGTGCAAATTGCCGTGTTTGGAGTTCCTATCGTGTTTGGCATTTTACCAGGAAGTATAGTGGCCCCCGCAATCGTTAAAGGAAGCATAGCTGAATAATCAAGAGCTGTAATGTTTATGGCAAGCTGACTTGGATTGGGTGCGCATTTTGCGAAGAGGTTAACTACCAATAAAAAAACAGCAATTAATCTTTTCATCTCTCCTCCTCAACTACTTTTTTAATTGCTGTAATATAATCAAATCCCATATCAATATATCTTTTTATTTTTGCTTTATCACTTGGGTCGGTGGTCGTTACATAATAGAAAAATTTGTTCATAATGAGTCTATTTGGTATTTTTAATTCATTTGGGGTAATAACGAATATCTCCGAATATTCTCCTTTGTGTGTGTGAATGCTTCTTAATACTTTTTTGTCAAGTTCATCGAAATTAAATACTTCTGATTGAAATAGCATATTTAGACTTGTTTCGGTTTGTGTTAGAAAAAATTTCCAAGGACTGTTTGCAATAATAACTTTTCCGGCAGGACTTAACCCTCCTTTAGAGTCGTAGATGTCTTCAAAACCTTGTGTAGCTAAAATAATACTTCCATTATATTTTCTTGCCCGTCTGTAAGCTTGCTCAATAAAGTCGTCCATTCTTGGATTTTTCCCTAAAAATCTATGGGCCTCGTCCAAGATGACTTGCATTTTACCTTCTCTGTTTTTACCAGAATACATCATCTGGTTGAGGTGGTAAATTAACATCATAATAATAGGGTCTCTTATGTCCGGATGTTCGCTCATTTCTTTAAATTCAACTGCTATAAAATCTTTTTTAATATTAAATTCGTTTGGTCCTTCAAAAAATTTTCCATAAATACCCTCACGAGAAAATGCGCCAAGCTGGGTTGCGAAGTCTTTAAATCTTTTATCATTTTCTTGTCTTAATTTATTTCTTATATGTGTTATCTCAAGTTTATTCCCATATTGTATAAATAACTCAATCAATACCTCTTGAATTCTTGTCTTAATTAATTTTTCTTCTTCTTCTGCTCTTATTGCGTTTTTGTTACTTCCTAACAAATAAATAAATTCAGATAGATAAACCAGGTCCTCTTTTAGCTGTTCTAAATTTTTTATCTCACTAAAAGGATTGAAGCTGATTGGTTTATTTGGATTTAAAGCTACATATTGTGAGTCTAACGCCTGGCAAAGGCCATAAAAAGAGTTGTCATAGTCTAATACAAAAACCCTGTCTCCTCTTGCATAAGAATTTAAAGCGATAGTTTGAAGAAACACCGATTTACCGGCACCTGAGGTAGCCACTACATAAGCGTTAAAAGATTTATCCGACTCAAAAAGGTCATATGCTGCAAGCTGTGCTCTTCTTGTAATCATTAAAAAGTTATCCCCCTGACCTTTGAAATCAGCCTCCAGAGGTGCGTATTGAGCTACATTTTTTATAAACATAGAGCGGTATTTTTTAGTAACTTTAAACATATATTCATCATTTACTCCCATCGGTAATGAAGCAAGGAAGTTTAAATGATGAACTCCAGTTGTTTCTACTAAAGGAATGCTGCTTTCTGCTCCTCCTGTTTTATAAAAAGTTTCAACCGTTTCAATGTTTTTTCTTAACTCTTCATATGTGTTTCCAGATACTAAAACATTCAAATCCATCGCAAACAATGGTTCTTTAGAGTCAATCCTATCAAGTATTTCTATGCTCTCATCCTGAGCTTTGGCAAAAGCTCTAAATATTCTTCTGTCCCATTTTTGTGTCGCAATGATTTTATGATTGTTCTCTACCATAGTAAGTTCTTTTTTTGGGAGACGGCAAGTTGTCATTGTTACAATGAAGTTATCAGGAAATATAGATGTTTCAGGTGTTTCTGATGTATAATCTCCGAGTTTCTCTCCAAAATCCATAATTGAAGCATATTTAGAGAGTTTTTGAGGAGCAAGTGACACCCAATATTTTCTATCTACTTCAATATGCGAGTCTTTAACGATAATTTTTGTATCTGGACTTATTACCTGTCTGTTTATTGGCATATTTTCATCATATCCTGGAATTTCTTTAAGGTTATGGTTTATATTGAAAATTTCCCATAAAAGTGGTTTTAGCTCTTCTGGAGACAAGGCTCTTGGATAAAATTGGTTTGCCTGTAATATTCCTTCAAGTATTAATTTATAGTTAGATACTTGATTTTTATCTTTTCCTTTTACCGAAATAAGCAGTCTATGGTTTCTTATTTTTGCGCTAAAAGTTGGAGTTATTGGTTTTTTTGTTTTTTCATAATACATTTGGGCGGTTTCTTCAATTATTGCGTATAAAATTTCTTCAGGTCTGTTAAGATGCCCAACTCTCCATCTCTCTACCAAAGGAACTATATTTGGCGAGCCATATAACATAAATTGTAAATATGTATTAGGGGGGAGTTTACTTAACATATCTTCAACCGCTTCTGCGCTTTTAGGCCCCATTCTTATTCTCGGCGTTATTTCTAAAACAAATCCATATGTATTGTCGGAATTTACATATAGCCTCTCCTTTTTATCGTAAAACGCCCAAGGAAGGAAATCGCTTAATCTGTATCTTTTAAAGATACTGTTCCATACTTTTACAGGTAAAGAAACAATCTCATTTAAAGGTTCTTTTAATTTGCTCATTTTTAATTCCTTATTTAATACTAAACACTTTTTGTGTTGTATTATGATTTTTTTGGTTTAAAACAAATTCTCCATCTTTAACCTTAATCCAAACTAACTGAGTGTCGTGATAAATTCCGTCATCGCTTACATACGGATAAACTATCATTTGTGCAAAAAGCGGCGGTCGGTAAAGAGGTGTATTTGGCGTTAGTCTCATATTCTCTTTTAACGCTTCTTTTTTGTATTTCTTAGCATATAAAGGGCTGGTTTTTAATAAGATTTTGTTTACTTCTTTTATATTTATCGGTTTGTCTGTGTAAACTGCTATTTTTTTTGTTGAGGTTTTTGAGGTTTTATTGTTTTTTACAAACTTTTCAATTTCTTTGATTTTTTTATTTTTAGTGTTACCTGTCGTTACTTTTTTAGGCTGAGGTTGATTTGAACTACACCCAAGTATTGTTAAAATTGTTATAGTTGCTATAATTGGTTTTAGCGTCTTTTTCACCATTTTTTTCTCCTTACTACTAAATTTGTATAATATGCTGAAATATAACCATCTACTATTTTATACCATACTTCTTTATTTCTAGCTATCGTATCATAAACCTTTACGACATCACCTTTTTTTAGCTTTCTGATAACTTTTGATTTTGAAGAAGGTTTTGCTCTTACATTAAGCTTGTAAGCCGTTACTATTGCCAATGAATTAACTCCGTTTTTATCCAAATTTTCGATAATATGTCTATTTGACGCAATCATTTGAGAGTTTATTTTCGTAACTTGTTTTAGCGCTTCGATTTGGTTTTTTAATTGCCTGTTTTTTTCGATTAAAATACTCACAGCGTCTGTTAATAAGTCAACTTTTCTGTTCAAAGAGATGTTATTATCATTGTTATTTAACACTTCTGCGTTAGTAAAACTTAAACTAAGACTTAAAGCAATTAAAATCATTTTTTTCATCTCTCCTCCTTGCATTCACCACATACCAGGCTTTTATGTATATATCCTTCTTTTAATCTAACCCAGGTATTGTTTATAAGGGCTAATCCATAGAGTTTTGTTCCTTTTTTTACTACTTTTAAAACTTTTGCTTTACAACTTGGTTTTTCTCTTATGTTTGCGTTAAATACGCATACTTTCACAATTTTGTTAAGCGGTTTATAGTCCTTTTTTAAATTATCTGCGCTTTTACATTCAATTTCGATTTTTATTGGTTTTTGTAATTCTTCAAGACTTACTGCTTCTATCATATCTTTGAGTTGTTTGTTTTCTTGTGTTAATTTTTCTTTTGCTTTAAGGTATCTTTCGAGTTTATTTTTACAATTTTTATATTCAAGGCAATTTGACTGATAGTAATTTGTTTGCTTTTCATCGCAATCAAAAGATTTATTATAAGCTGAATTCTGTTTATGTAAAGTCGTGTTTTCTTTAAGGTTTAATTCATCACTCTCTTCTAAAACATCGCTTACTCTTTTACATATTTTTACATTGCTACCGCCTTGACACATAAAATTATCGTGATAAGGCATAAGTGAGCACCCCGAAAGAAAAAGAGTTCCCAAAGCGGCTATGATTATATAATTTTTCATTTGTTCTCCTTAATCCACTTTTTGAGTTTTTGTAAATCAGCTCCATTAATGACATCTACTATATTGCCTGTTTTTTTATCTATTACGAACATTGTGGGTGTTCCTCTTATTCTAAGTTTTTTTGCGAGAGCCTGCATATTTTTTAGAGTCTCCATTGCTTCTTTTGTAATAGTTACATTCAAATCTTTATTTGTTTTTTCTATTTTTTCTATTGCTTCTTTTTTATTTTTGCTTGATAATATTTCCAAAGCCCATTTTTTAGCGTGCGGATGAAAGTATAAAGGCATATAATTTACATAAAAGGTAACATCAGGTTTTTTTTCTCTTAAGAATTTATCTACTCTTCTACAAAATGGACATTCCGGGTCTGTAAAAAGCACTATTTCGTATCTGTTAGAACCTTTGCCGTAATTTAGTTTAAAGGCATCTTTTATAAGTTCATATTTATTAAGTTTTTTTAACTCTTTTTTCTTTACTTCTTCTTGCCAAACTTTTTTTTCTTTGTCTGTTAGATTAATCCCGGTATTTGTATAAATTGCTCCAACTACTATTAACCTTTTGTAAGGATAAACATATAAAATATTTCCGTTTTTTAAATATGCGGCGTATAAGCCGTCAATAGGCGTATGTTTTACCTTTTCTATTTTAGTTCCGGGAATAACAGATTGAACTAAACTAAATTCTTCTTGTTCAATCAAACCGACGGCCTGTAAAAAAGCTACGGCGGCCATTAAGCTTATAATTTTCTTTTTCATTTATTCTCCTTTAATTAATTTCGCCTCGCCAAAAGGCGGTCTCAATTAATTTTTTATGTTCGCTCATATAGCCTAAAGGCTTATTCGCTCACATTTATTTAAAAGGGGGCTCGGATTTGTTGCTTCGCTCCGCTTCGCATTTTTTTTTAAACAAATCCTCCCTCCCCTTATTTTTTTTTCATTAATTCAATAGGTTTTAATTCTATTGGTTCAAGCGCTATTACATCAACTCTTCTTCCCGCGCTTATTTCTATAACAGGAGCCACCTGGTCTGCCATTTTTAAGTAAAACTCTGCCAATTTTTGGGTAGCTGTGGCTGCTCCATTAAATATTCCTGCTTGAAACGCTTTGTTTGGGTCGATTGTCTGAGTTGTTCCTTGAGGAGAAACGCTTACTATTGTAGTGTTTTGTTTAAACGCTTCGCTTATCCCCTGTAAAAAACCAGCAAGCAGGGTTCTTGCTATTAATGCGCCTTGTTTTGTAACAACTCTACCTCTTAATCCTACTTTTCCGTCTTCTCCATATACGGCACCTCTAAAAGGCGTGTCTATATGATATCCGTCATTAGTTATACACGATAGGGTAGTTGTTTTAATATATGCTCTCTCACTGCTTAAATCTCCATAACCTTCCCCCAGTATAAAACAGCCTCTTATATCTTCTCTCCAATCGTTTGGCAAAAAAGATAAATCTGTAACTTTCATCAAAACCGGAAGAGGGTTGTCTTTTGCTCTTGCCATTGTAGGAGCGTCCATTCCTCCAAGCAAAATGACTTTATTTATAGTTCCCGTAGGAATAATATTTTTTGGTTTCGGCTTTTGAGGTTTTGGTTTTTCTTTTTCAGGTTGTGCTATTTTTACATATGCTAAAGGGTCGGGCAGTTCTTCTTTTTTTACAACGATTTGTTTTTTTAAAACAGGGACTTTTCCAAATGTATTAAGTCCTACTTCTTGCGGTTTTTGAGGTTTTGGTGGAAGCGGGTAGTTAGAATATAATTTTGTGTTTTGATTTTGTGGTGCAATATTTCTTTTATTATGTTGAGGTTGAGGTTTGTTTGTTTCTTTTGTTTCTTTTTTTATTTCAATAAGCATTTTTTTTAGAAGCTCAATTTCTTTTTGCAGCTGTTGATTTTTTCTTATAACTTCTCTTACTTGTTTATTCGTTACTTGCACTTCTGGTGCTACTTTACCTACCCAGGTGGTTTTTGCTGCTTCATTGTCTGTTATTATTTTAAATTCTCCAATTTTTTCTCTTTTTTTTGTGTTGTCATCATCTACTATAAACATAAGAAATAATAAAATTGCAAAAAGTGAAATACCAATTATTATTATGTTCTTTTTTTGTATGTTCTCCGCTTCGTTTGGGTTTTTATCAACTGAAAAGAATTTATAAATTTTCTCCCACATTATTAATTCCTTTTTTCGATTATAACGACATATGCTTCTGAATATGGAAGTAAATGGTTAACTTCATTGTTATAAAAAATAGATAACGAAATAGGTGGTTTATCAGCCAAGTTGTATAATATTTTAGGGTTTAATTTAACTGGCTTTGCCGTTTTGTTTTTGATTTCAAATAAGTAAGCTTTATATAATACTCCATCATATTCTTTTTTTAGAATAGTAGTAAAAGAGTTATCTTTATAAACGATTTTGCTTATCTTTTTAAGTTTATATCCGTATGGAGTTTGATTGTTCAGAATGCTTTTTGTGATTTTTGATAAATTTTTTACATAATCGTCTTCCGTTTCATATTTTATTATTTCTTTTGCCTTAGCTCCAAAATCGTTTACTATAATTGTTTGTGGAGGGATATTTTTAGGTATAAAAAGAAAAGAGTATGTTTTGTCTTTTGTTATAAAATAGACTTCGGTAGGTTTAGCAATATATTTTATCTTAGGTTCTCCTACCGGTTTTAATGCGTTTGGATTTGCATTTCCTGCTATTTTTTCAAATTTTTGTTCTTTTTCAACTTTATATTTTAAAAATGCTTGATTGTCAACTATTTTTACAATAAGTCCTTTTTCTTTTGAATATGCTAGGTCCAAAATTTTGGAAGGCAATACAACTCTATTAACTGATGTTTTTGAGAGATAAACCTTTATTAGTCCGTGAGGATTATTTATAATAATTGCTGCGTTAGCAAGAAAAAATCCTAAAATAAGAATTAAAATTTTCTTCATCTTGTTATCCTTTATAAGGTTTTACAACTATTGAATTTATCCAAAATCTTCCCTCTTTAATTGTATATCCTATATTAAGTTCGACCTGTTGTTGATTAACCACTTTATTTCCTATAATGTCTTTTATTATACCAATTACTTTAATTACTCCTGGTTCTATTTTTACAACTGATGGATAGAAGACTCTTGATATATCGTTCTGTGTAATGTAGTTAACTTGCTCATAAAGCAATGCTTTTACTTTTGAATAAAACTGCGGCTCTACATATGCAAGTATGTTTTCTATTGATGTTTTTGCTGTGTTCGGCGAAACATTAAATAAATAAAATGCTACAAACTGCCCCATCTGTTCTAAATAACTTTTACTTATTTTATTTCCGGTAACCCAAAATTCTTTTGTGACTTTAGGAGGCAATACTATTACTCTTTGGTTTTGAGCCTTTTGAGCAATTATGTAGCTTTGAAAAACAATTACCGCAACTAAAACGAGTGTTACTATTCTAAAAGTCCAGTTCTCATAAATGTATTTATCCAGTTTAAATTTGTATTTATCCCACAGCAAATGTGTCTCCTTTTGTAGATTTGTTTTTGTTTTAAATTATACTTTATATCGGTAAAAATTAAAAGAGTTAAAGATAAAAAGAGGGGACAAAAGTGGGATATTTAAGCTCCAAAAAAAACTCTCATATAGCTTGGCGGAAGCGTTTTAGTCTTTAAAATACCAAGCGAGTATAATATGTGAAAAAAATATCCTTTTACTTTTGAGTGCTTTATTTTAGAGTAACTATAAGCCGCAATAAGGCCAATTACTGATAAGATAACAAATGGTAGAAATGAGCCTGTTGGCGTTAAAAAGGCAAGACCAAAAAATGTAACAAACACAATAAATACATCAATTTCCCAAGAAGCAAAATACGGTTTACTGTCAAGAAATTCATAATTTTTTACTCTGTAATCTTCCATTTATTCCTCCTTAAAAGTTTAAAAAAGAAAAAAAATAGGGGTTAGAAGGTGGCTGCTGCGAGTTTATCAATGATGTTTTGCGCGTTAAAAATAAGAACAGCAAATCCTAACATTATGAAGAATTGCAAAATTGATTGTGTTGCTCTCATTACACCAATAACGAAGAAAATCGCAGCAACTATTTTTTGGATATAACCGTCATTTAGCCAACCACTTATCTTATCCCACACATTTTGAACCCCTAAATTATCTTCTGTCCCTGCTATTGCAATAACTGGTGCTAAAGCCATCCACGCAAAAATAAGTTTGATTCTTTTCATTTTACTACCTCCTTTTTTGTGGTCAATAAAATTATAACAAAGCGATTTAATTCGGTCAATTTATTATATTTATTTTTTCTTAATGTCAGAAAAAAGTATTTCAAGAAATTCCTCAAAAATTTCGAAATCTTCGTTTTTAAAATGGAATTTATCTTTATAGTGGAGATAAGTATAACTTTCAACTATTTTTAATTTTTTGTATTTATTTTGAATTTTTTGGAGTGTTTTTTGTTTTTTCGCGTTTCTATAACGCATATAAAATTTTTTGTAAATTTTGCGGGCTTTTGAATAGAATGGTTTTTCTTTTAACCACACAAGACCGACTTTATTTTTCAGGAAATTATACATCCCGTGAATATATATTTTTTTTCCTCTTGTAAATTTCTCAAAAAAAGCTTTTATCATTAAGGCTTCAATAATTTCCTCGATTTTATCTTTTTTCTCCATTTTAATTATCCTTTTTGCGGTATTTTTGAGGTTACGGAATTATATCATTAATGTGTGAGAAAATTGAGGATATAGTAGATTGGTTATCAATCAAGCAGTATATAATTAGGTTAAACATATAGTTTAATTATTTTATGGTATAAAGTAATTATATAATTTGTCGATTTTTTGTGTAAAGTAAATGCCGTTATAATATTTGTAATATATCTATATATACTTTTTCTTGCATTTGTAATTTTTATATTTTATAATTACGAAAAAAGGAGATAAGATGGCTAAACAAAAGAAGTTAATTGATGAATTAAAAAAACTTGTAAGCAATCACGAACAAAATCATAAAACAAAAAGTTTATCAATTAGGATGACTGAAGAGCAATATGAAGCCATTGAAGTGGTAAGCAAAGCAACAAATAAATCAAAATCTGATATAATAATAGAAGCACTTGAAAAAGAAGGATTGTTTGACGAAGAAGCTATTAAGTTTTTTAAATCATTATTGGTTCAAAAAGGAGAAACAAATGAAATCAGTAGGGAGAGTTCATCAGCCGAACAGACACAAATATATGGCAATAGAGAAGAAAGCGAGATTTAAAGCAAAACTCAAAGAGATAGCCAAAGTTTTAATACCGATATCATTTATAATAAATGCAATATTTTTGCTTATTGATTACAAACTCTCAAAAGAATTTAACCTGGAAGAGTTTTTAACAATCGAGTTTTTTGCCTTTTTGGGCTTTTTAATTGCTTTTATCGTCCTATTACTTAAAAACGGGAGAAATGAAAATATGGATGGTGATAGTTATGAAATTAACCCAATTGATTTTATAGTTGACCCAGAATATATGAATTTAACAGGAAATATTTTTAATATTGATAAACACTAAAATATTTTTTTAAGGACATCTTCAATGCGTCTTGTAATAACTTTTTTTTTATTCCTTTTCCCCGTATTGTCTTTTGCAGCAAGTTATCAAGGTGAGATTTTCACCTGGGGTTACGGAGAACTTTTAAAGGAAATACTTGAAGCAATTAGAGCATTAGTAGATAACAACGGATTAAGTGTTATATTTAAAGCAGCAATGGGTGTGGCATTTTTATTGTTTGCTTTAAAAAAAGCTACTGATGAGCGTGCAGCGGTCCATATAGAACTTGGGAAATTATTATTATTATTTGTAGTGGTATGGTATCTGTTTTTATCTGCTCCAAACGATGCTAAGCACAGATATATTATTACCGATAAAGTAACTGGTGCTCAATATGTAGTTGAACAGGTCCCTACTGGTATTGGAGAACCTCTTAGCTTAATAAGCAACTTAGAAGACAAAATAGCTGCAGCAATGGAGAGAGAATTTTCACTTCCAAATTCAATTACATATAGAAATAGTGGATTTGGGTTCCCTTTAAATGCGCAAAGTATTATGCCTGAGTTAAAAACAAGTGATATCTATTTTACATTGACCTTAAAAGAGTTTATTGAAAATTGCACTCTTTATGAAATACAATCAGGCGAAAAAGATGTAACTAAAATATTATCTGCCGAAGACCTCTTAGTAGCTCTTGACCCTAACGGAGATACTCGACTAACGAAGGTTTATACATCAGCAAACCCTCAAGGAGAAGTAGTTGAATGTAAAGACGCGTATGAACATATAACCGATTATGTAAAAAATAATTTAGTCCCTCAAATTGAAAAACTTGCTGCAGCTATGCTGAGCACTACTACTACTCAACTTGAAGATAAAATTCCTGATGTAACGCAGTTATTCTTTAATGCAACTAAAAGTGCAAGAGATTATTTACAGCAAAACTTTTTAATTAATATGGTTAAAGGGTCGTTTGCTTCTATTGCCGCAGCGACAGGACTTAGCGAAAGTCAGCTTTCTTATTCCGCAGCAGTTGCAAAACAAAGCACAAATGACAGATTTATAACTATGGGGTATCTTGCAAAGGATTATCTACCTATCGCAAAAGGGGTTTTAACTGCTTTAATAGTTGGGCTTAGTTGGATTATTGCTTTGCTTTCAGTAATATTTATGGATTTTAGATATCTTACGAAATATGTGTTTTTGCTGCTTTGGCTTATGTTATGGACACCTATTTTAGTAATTATTAATTATATTGGAGATGTAAATGTGGCAAAAGTGTTTAGCCAAATTACAAATGATACAGGGCAGACAATAACACTATTTACATCTTCATTTCTTAATAATAAAGTATCATCAACATTAGCCTGGCTCGGTTATTTAGTATGGGTAACCCCTCCTCTTGCTTATGCTATCGCAAAAGCAAGTGAATACGGATTTGTATCAATTGCTTCGTCTCTTTCGGGTATGGCTGGAGGCGGAGCGAGCGCCGGTGCGAGTGCCGATGTAAGCAATGCACAAAATCCTGCCCCTAAGATGAGAGTTGGTGATACTACTTTTACGGATATGCCGGGAGGAGGAATACAAAGAGAAAAACAATACAGCTATGGCGGTCATTCGGTAGATGAAAAAATGGTTAATATGGGCAGCACTCAACAATTAGCATTAGCCGTTGACGGGATTGTAACGGCAAATGCGAATATTGGCCAAAGTGGAGTATCGGGTATAAATGTTTCTTCACCTGCGGCTTCTCTTATGGCTCAAAGTTCAATAAAAGAAAATTTACAACAACAAATAAAAGCGACTCAACAGCATTTAGAACAAACCACTACTACTTTTACTCAAACTACAAGTTCAGGAATTTCCGAAGCCATAACTGATAAAAACGGTTTTAGTATTGGAAACGATAAAACCTTAACGGATAGTGAGAGAAAAGCGGAGTCAAAAGCCGTAATGAGTGCGCTTGAGAAGGTTTTATCAAAAGACACTCAAGAGTCTTCAGTATTTACTACAATGAAAAACATTGCAATAAAAGATGGATTAGGTTTTGAGATAAAAAAAGTAGCGGGAGTAAATGGAAGGTTTGAGATAACTGGAGTTGACTCTCAAGGTAAAGAATATACGCTTACTTTAACCGGAAAAGAAGCTGAAGCGTTTAGAGAGCAGTTTGCGCAAACTTTTTCTAAAGAACTTGTAACAAATGAAAGTGCAAGAGAAGCTTTCTTGAAAGATACATCTCACACAAATACAAAACTGTATAGTCAGATAAGTGGTGTTAGTCATCAATTAAGTGAGTCACAAAGTAAACTTAAGTCGTTAGAGCAGATGGAAAATCTTGTAAAAAGCAAGGGTATGACTTTTTCTCAAAATCTTTTAAATGCTCTTGCAATGGATTTGGTTGAAGAATATAAAACTAAAAATCCGAATTTAAGCGATAAGGAAGCCGTTAAACTTGCCGTAAGCAATATTACGGATATGATTGAAAAAAATACTCTTAAAGATGAAATAAAAAAAAGAGGTCTTGTAGATGAGATAATTAATCAAAAAGGTTTTGAAGATAAATATAAAAAAGGTGAAGAGAGTATAAAAGTAAATAAAAGTCTCGCTACCTCAACAATTGAAAATATAAATGAAAATAAAGAAAATATAAAAGAGAGAGGAGGGTATATAGAACAAGCCGTTGGAGAAAATCATAAATCATTTGATGATATAAAAGCGAGTTATGATGATAAAAAAATGAGAGAAGTTACCGGAGGCAATCTAAATGATGAGGTTGGAGGGGCAACAAATGAAGTAAACAGACGCTTAAATCAATCGGTTTTTGAGAATTTTTGGGAAGATAACAAGGCTCAAACGGTATTAAACGGCTTAGCAGTTGGAGGGATTTTGGGATATGGGGTGTATAAATATTGGAAAGCAAACAGAGCAATTACGCCGGAAATAATAAATGATGAAAAGCCTACAAGATTTAACAATAATGATAAAATACATTATACTGATACCGAAAAGCTGCCTCATACTGAAGCAAAGGGTCTCCCTTATAAAGAAGGGAAGTTATTGACCGGAGAGACTCATATGACAGGAGACGGCGTTATTGTTAAAAATGCTTCTACTGCACCTGTATTTACTACTGATGGAACGAAAATAAATATAGGGAATCCGAATAAAGGTGCGGTAATGGCAACTGAAGTAGCCACTTCAGCGCCAAAATCATCTTTTTTCTTAGACGCAGTAAAAACAACTGCTGGAATAACGGCTCTTACTTTAATAGATGGAACTCCTCTTGCTCCTACTCAAATAAGTGATAGTAGTATTTATAGTGGACAATTTGCTGGCTTTGCTCCTTCATCTCATTTGTTTGGCAGCGACACAACAAGTGTGGTGATTAAAACTGCTGATGGAAAAGCTCAAGCGATAAATACTGATGTTCCATATGATGAAATGAAAAATTATATTCAAAAAAATCCACAAGCAAGGGAGGTTCTTGAACTTGCTGCACAAAAAGGAGTATGGGGGGTTGCTCCAATGGCTCTTTCGGAAATAGAGTCTCCTGAAAAATTGGTAAATACTTTAAAATTTAACATACCTGGTGTAAATGCTTTTAAACCCGAAGGTGGCAATAAAACGGAAGAAATACGGACTGAACCGGTAAATGAAAATAAAACCAATCAATCAGCTCGCTATTCAAAACCGAGTGATTTATTGCCTTAAAGGAGTAAGATGAGAGCAATATTACTTCTTTTACCCCTTTTGCTTTTTGCAAAAGTAAACAACAGCTTTTATAATACACCTAAGACCGGCTGGTTTTTTAACGAAAATAACGAGACTAACGAAACAAATCAGACAAAAACATTGAAAATAAATCCTTATAATGAAAAAGAAATAATGAAACTCCCGGATGATGTGTTTATGAAAACAATTCCATTAAATAATCTTGAATTATATAGTGCCAAGACTTTTAATAAAGTTTTTAAACGAGCAAAGGGAATTGCGGTAATGAAACCGACAAGAGAAAATGTTTATGTAGTTAAAAAAATGCAAAAATTTATGACTGACCAGGCTACAAAATTTACGCAAGTATGGTATGTAGAAACATTACAAAATCCTAATGAGCTTGGATATCCGGAAATAAAAGCTTCGACTTATGCAAGAGACACAAAAATGATACAGGAAAAAGAAAAAGAAAAAACATTTTTTAAAAAACATTTAAAAGACTTGGGGTTTGTGGTGTTTTTTAATCCTAAAGACAAAATGACAAATACAAGAGAAAAATGGATAATTGATACTTTTAAAAAAGAGTTTGGAGAGTTTGATTTTGTATGGATAGATATTACAAAAAGACCAGATTTGGTTAGGAAATTTAACATAAAAGAGTTACCGGATATCTTTTTCGTATATAAAAACCCAAAAGGAGAAGGAATATGGGCAAGGGTTAAAACCGGGCTTACAACACTCGATGAGTTGGTAAAAAATACAATATTCGTATATAAAAATATAATTGCTCCAAAAGATAAAGAAGGAAAACAATGAAAAAATTATTAATTTTAATCCCTTTTTTACTTTTTGGGATAAATAAGGAGTTTGAGGAAAAATATCTCTCACAAGTTAAGCAGTATGAAAAAGAAATAAACAACTCAAAACTTTTAGAACAAAATATCAATATACAAAATATTCAGATTGATATGAACAATACATTGAAAAAGGTAAATTTTAAAAAACAAAAAAACATTAAAGCAGAAAATGAAGCCGATAAAATTAATTCTTATATAAAAAGTAACAATTATCAAGAAAATATAAGAAAGATGAAAAAATATATTTTATATGATAAAAAACTTGATTTTTCCAAGTATATCCCAAAGGATTTACATATTAAACTTAAAAAAAATAATTATTTAGGAGAAAAGGAGAAAATTTATATAGTAATAAGTTCATCTATGCCTATAACCACCATTCAAAATTATTTTGAAACGGCACAAAGAGCCGGTCAAGATATTACATTTGTCTTAAGAGGTCTGATTGGTAATGATATAAGAAAAATAAAACCCACTCTTAATTGGATAAATAAAGTTCTTACAAAAGACTCAAATAAAAAATCCTCAAAAGACAATAGGTTTAAAGTAACTATTCAAATTAATCCAAAAGTTACTGAACATTTTGGCATAAGCGAAGTGCCGGCTATAATTTTTGTTAAAAAATACGATGGTTTTTTAGATAAATACGAGACTCTTCCAAAGGAAGAGCGGGGAGAAGAGACTTATATAGCTTATGGTGACGCAAATCTTATATATGCTCTTGAAAAGATAAATAAAAAAGCAAAATCTAAAACACTATCAAAGCTTATTAAGAATATGAGGGGAAGTTTTTTTTAAGATTTTATTGTCCCTTTTTTATCCCTCAAATGTTTGGTATAATTAAGAAAAAAGGAGAAAAATGGATTTAAAAACATTTTTTTCTAAATATTTTTTGGCATTAAGCTGCAAACCGATAACGGAATATAAGGAAAGAAAATGAAAAAGAGTTATAAAGATTATGTATATCTTAAAATTTCAAAAGAGGAATTTGAAAAACACTTAAAAGAATATAAAAAAGATAAATCTTATAAAATATCTTTTTATGATATTTTAAAAGGAAGAGTTGAATACGAAAACGAAATGCTTAACAAAAAAGACAAAGCACTTGAAGCGGCCAGGATAAAAAAAGCCGTTGCAAACATAAAAATTTATAAAACCCTCGAAAGATTTTTAAATTCCCTTTTTAAAAGGGATATAAATATTTCTCTCCTGGCAAAAGAGGCAAAGGTGCACTATAACACGGCCAAAAAGTTTTGGATTGAAAAAAACCTTGACATATGGCTTGAAAAAATCAAAAAAGATGAAGCTACACTAAGAGACTTTTTGATTGAAGAACTTACGGAGGACGCCCTGCTTTACAACTCTTCTAAAGCGGGAGAGAAGAATAAGATTAAAATTCTAATGTAAGTTTAGTTTATTCAATCCAATAATTACTCACTTGCAATAATAGATGCTGTGCTTATAGCTAAACCTTTCTTGATGTCCCTTTTTTATCCCTCAAATGTTTGGTATAATTAAGAAAAAAAGGGCCAAAAGTGACGCTTTATTTGGTAGAAAAACCTTCACAGATAAAACCACTAAAAGAAGCTTTAATTAAAGCCGGAATTAAAGATTTTGAGATAAAATCCCTGCTTGGACATATTTTGGCACTTAAAGAGTTCAAAGACCTTGACGAAGACTTTAAGAAAAAAAGCTGGAACACTCTTGTAAAAGAGGGTAAAATCCCTTTCTTTCCTCCAAACCCATACTCAATATCTATGAAAAAAATTGCAAACAAAAATATTTTCGATGAAGTTTGCGAAGCTATAAAAAGAGCCGATAAAATAATTCTTGCAACAGACCCGGATAACGAGGGTGTAACTCTTGGACTTGAAGCGGTCGAAAAATGCGGAGCGCTTCATAAGGTAATTGGTATGATTAATATGTCAAAGCTTGATATATATTCTCTTGTAAAAGAGGTAAAAACCATAAACAAAATTCCTTATAAGAGAATGTATGACGCTGGAAGGAGCAGAGCTATATTCGATATGCTCTTTGGTTTTAACGCTACGATTATGGCCACGGAATATCTTAACAAAGGAAACAATCTCCTAAATATAGGAGCGGTAAAACTTCCAACAATTGCGATGGTGGTTAATAGGGATTTAGAATTTGAAAAGCACAAAAAGATACCTTATTATGTGGTTAAGGCAGAAGCAAGGGCAAAAGGAAAAGTATTTGAAGTTACTTTTGGAATTAAAGACAAAGAAAAAATAGAAAAAAAAGAAACAGCCCAAAAACTTGTAGATGTCATAAAAGAAAACAATAAACTTAAAGTGTTTGAATTTAATGAAGTTAAGAAAAAAGAAGCACCGCCCAAGCCTTACAGCTTAACGGATTTGCAAAACGAAGCTGGTAAAAAATTTAAACTTACCGCCAAAAAGGTTTTGGAGCTTGCCCAAAGTCTGTATGAAAACCACAAAGTCCAGAGTTACCCAAGAACCGATAACAATTACTATTCCGAGGGCGAATATCTCCAGGCCCCAAGAGTCCTTGAAGCTTTAAGCAGCGTGGGGCAATATAACAAATTCATCTCAAAACTTGATTTAAACAATCTACTAAAAAGAAAAATCTTTGATGATAATAAGGTTACAGCCCATACCGCCCTTGCTCCCACAACCGAAGCAAGGCTTGAGAAGCTTAAAAATCTAAATGAGCTTGAAAAAAAGGTGTTTCACCTTGTAGCCGTAAGATACATTATTCAGTTTTACCCGGATTATGAATATCTATCTATTAAAGGAAAAGCTAATTTCAAAAACATAATAGCCGAATTTAGGGAAAATGTGCCTTTAGAGGCGGGTTTTAAGGAAGTTACGGGAGAGCATAAGGAAAAAGAACGCACCATACCTCATCTTGATATAGGAGACGAAATAGAAATACTAACCGATACTTTAACTATTAAAGAAGAATTTACCAAACCAAAACCACGCTTTACGGAAGCCACGCTTCTTAAAGCAATGGAGAGAGTGCATAATTTCTTTGAAGACGAAAAGATAAAAGAGGTGTTAAAAGATAGTGGAATAGGAACTCCGGCTACGAGGGCCCAGATAATAGAGGATTTGAAAAAAAAAGACAGTGCAGGGGAAGCATACTTTAAGGTAGAAAAAGGAAAAATCATCTCAACCCAAAAAGCAAGAGATTTGATAGCTTCCTTGCCGGAGAATTTAACCTCTCCTATCGTAAGGGCCACATTTGAAGAAAAATTAAACGAAATAGTAAAAGGCAGAAAACAAAAAGAGGAATTTTACGAAGAGGCAAAAGAGTATATTATAAAAGCGTGCGAAGAAATAAAAAAAAGAGGAGAGTTAAGAGAATTTAACAAAAAAACTTCTCTTAAATGCCCTCTGTGCGGCGGAAACATTATCGAAAAGCCAAAAGTCTTTATGTGCGAAAACGCAAAATACGACCCCAAAACGAAACAAATGAAAGGATGTAAGTTTTTTATCATAAAACAAGGTAAATTCATAACCCTAAGCGAAAAAGATTTGGAAAAACTTTTAAGCGGCCAGAGCATAGAAAACGAAGTTATAAAAATTACGCTTGATTTGAATAACCCTTATTTTATAAAAGGGGAATTTAAAAAAAGAGATGATGTATTAATAGAGACGAATAAAACATACAGACTGGGAGATAAATTTATATTTAAAACATTCAGAAACAAAAAACTGACTCTAAAACAGGCCGAAAAGATACTTAAAGGAGAAAAGGTAACGATAAGTCTAAAAAGCAAAGAAGGTAAACCTTATAAAATGAAAGTGTGGTATTCGGAAAATGGAAAGATAGAGGGAGAATTTATAAGGAGTAAGAAATGAAATATCTTGAGATAATTGTTATTTCCCTGGCAGTTACCCTGGGAGGAATTGTGGCTTATCAAAAGTTTGTATTACCTAAAAAAGAAAGAAAAATATATATTGTAGATACTGAAAAGCTTATTGCTGCGGAAAAAAGGCTTTTGCGAATGGGGATAACGCAGGGTAGATTAAATGCTGATGAGGTTAAAACTTTGGATTTAAAATTTAAAAAGATAATTAATTACATTGCACAAAGAGACAATGCAATTGTTTATGTAAAAAAGGCCATATTAAGTGACAATTACGATAAAGACATAACTAACGAAGTTTTAATGATTGGAATATCAAAATGATAAAAAAATTGCTTATCGCTTTAAGAGAAGATAAAGCTTTTGCGAAAAAGTTTCTTTTAGGAATAAGTGGGATGATTTTTGGTATAATAATAACATATATATATTATCCGCAAATTCCTTACAGGATAGGGCTCATTGATACACCAAGCATTTTTAAAAAAGCCGTTATTTATAAAATTGAAAGTCCAGACGATTTAAAAATAAAGCGAGAGAGGCTTTATGTGTTCAAACTACCGGTTGAAACCATATATTATAAAAAAGGATATATGTTTATTAAATACGCAAAATGTCTTCCGGGGGATTATCTTGAGACAAGAGGCGTTAAATTCTTTTGTAATAAAAAACTTATTGCGGTCGCAAGAAAAACTGATAGCAAAGGTAAACCGGTTAAACATTTTGAATATAACGGAACAATACCTGAAGGTAAATATTTTATGTTTGCACCTCATCCAAGAAGCTTTGATAGCAGATACTGGGGTTTTGTGGATAAAAAAGATTTTGTAGGAGAAGAAAAATGGGTATTACTAAATTGGTAAAAAATATAAGTGTTTCTATTATCTTAAGTTCGTTGTTAGCCTCCACTTCATCTGCTTCAATAGGAAATTTCATAAGAGACCAATTAAACGGAAGTCTGGAAGTTACAAATGCTGGGTATTATAAAACGCAAAGTGGTGGTTTTTGGACTGGTGGAGGACTTAGGGTGAGATGGGATATGAGTGGTGCGAATATTAATCTTTTTCACGCGGAAGCTCCGCATTTTGCGGTTGGATGTAACGGAGTAGATATGACATTTGGTTCTTTCTCATACCTTGGATTTGACAAGCTGGTTGAAAAACTTAAAAAAATATCTGCCGCAGCCCCGGCAATGGCTTTCCAAATGGCCATAATGACACTGTGTGAGCAGTGTAATACTATTATGACAAATTTGGAAAAGATAGCTGATAGTCTTAATAATTTTAACCTTAATGCTTGTCAAGCTACAAAAGCGCTGGCAGGAAAAGGTGCAAGTTATATTACAAATCTTTTATCAAGCTCAGGTGTTACTCAGGACGCTTCGGACACGAGACCAAAAGTAAAGACCGATACTGAGTGGGCAATAACAAAGTCAATTGAGACTGCTTCAAACTGGTTTGGAAATCTTGGAAAAGAAGGTATGAAAAATAAGCTGGGTTATGGCTCTTTAATTAATAGGATTTCAAATATTTATAAACCAGGTGGTGGATTTAGTGACGGAGAATTTCCGGCAATGATGAGAGCAATTACAGGCGATGTTTACGGATATGCAGTAAAAAGCACGGACAGTTCGGGTGTAACTCATATGAGTATAAGTAAATATGATATTGTTCCTCCGGCCGCAGTTGATGGAGAAAGTTTTATAAGAGCGATTGTTTTCGGAGGTAAAATAAGAGCAATTGTCCTTAATCCTAATTGCGATGATAAAGGAATATGCGGACCAGTTGATGTAAAAGACCTTGATTTTAAAACCGCACAGAAAACAACAGGTGTTTTGAGCACAACGGATATCGAGATTAAAGGAGATGACAGCGTATTTAATTATGTTAATACCCAAATATCAAATATTATAAATAAACTTAAAGCAAAAGAATCTTTAACTGATAAAGAAATTAATTTTATAAACGCAATGCCGCTTCCAGTTTATAAAATGGTTAATATAGTATCCACCCTAAACCTTGAACAGGATTCTTTAAAAGCAGTTGAGGAATATCTGTCATATAGAATATTGCAGAGTTTCGTTGATAGTTATTTTAATGAAATAAACAAAGCTGTTATATCACTTGCAAATAATAAAGATTTGGCAAAAACCTATGATAAAGATAAATTAAATAAGTGGAGAGAGATGGCATATAAAAATATAAGAGCAATAAAAAGTCTTTTAAATAAAAGGTTAACGGAGGCTAAAAAGAAAGTTCAAATACAAGAAGATTTAATCAATCGCTTCTCAGCATTAGAGAAAGAGATGTATAAACGCTCGCCGATTTGGAGCGCGAATGGGCTATAAAAAAATTTTTTTCATCTTTCCTTTTATATTATTTGCCGGGCAAAGTCAGTATTGGGATGAAGGAAGTAAACAGGTAGAAAGAATGTTAGGCGAATATAAAAATAATTTTGAAAAAAGAGTAAAAAAACCTATCACACAAGAGCAAAAATTATATACTCTGGATAACTCAAAAAGCGCCAATGTATCGCTTGATTGCGGTCGGGAATATAAAATACTAAAACTTACTTATTATCCGGGAAACGGCGGTGACATTAATATAAATATCCAAGCTGATTTAAACCTTGATGATAAATATGAGAAAAGTTTTGTATTTTATAATATAAGTGGAGTTTGTGCAAACGGCGTTATAAAATGTAACAGCGGAACTTGGAATAATTGTAAGTATTATCAAGTTCAATTTAACGGGACCGATTTTTCTTTAAAAAAAGTTGAAGCGCCAAATGTTTGGGGTTGCTATTGTATAAACAGCTCCTGCGGAGATGTGTATAAAAATTATAATCAGACATTATCAACTCTTACGGGGATATTTTCCTCGGTGTTAAATCATAGCTATTATATAATCTCAAATGCGGGAATTGACGGGACTATTGCTTATTTGTATGGAAAAGGTATGAATTGCGGCGGAAAAAATATTCCAGCCGGGATGAGTTCAGCTTCTCTTAATGAAAAAACCGAAGAAGCAAAAAAAAGCGAAAACTATACACTTTTATATGAAATAACTCAAAATGAAGATAAAAATTCAAGTGTAAATGATGAATATAAAAATTCTTTAAAATCTAAATATAATACCGTATCCCAAAATTCAAAATATTCAGACGGCACTTACTCTTATAATGACGGTAACAGAGATGTAAGCGGAAAAGTGTTTGTAGGAGATATAAAAAAAGTTGAGTTTTGTGAAGTTGAGTGGATTGAAAAAGATACACAATCTTACTCTGATAATACAAACAAAACCTCCACCTCATCTGCCACTACCAAAAAAAGTGAAATTATAGAATGTAGAAAAAATACTGACGGAAATTGGTATTGCCCGGTAGAAGAAGGACGAAGTATTAAGCACGATTGCGGTAAAATAAATGATTTTGCAGAAGTTGTAAGTGCTTTAAACGGAATTGAGCAAGCCGTCAAAGACCTCACCTGTTCCAAGGAGTAAATGTGAAATTTTTAAAAGTTAGTATTTTATTATTAAGTTTTCTTAATGCATTTAATTGTTCAGATATAGAAGAGTTTAAAAAGTATAACGGACATTACTATACTACCACAAAAAGCAAACTTACTTTTTTACAAGCCAAACAGCTTGCCGAAAGTGAGGGATGTTATCTTGCTATCCCAAATGACAAAAATGAGAATGATTTTTTAAAATCTTTAATTCCTACCCCAAAATATGCATGGATTGGAATTTATGACCCACAATATACAAGTAATTATTGTTATGGCGGTGCAAACTGTCTTTTTGATGATAGCAGGTTCTTAACTATAAAAGGAGGAGCGCTTATATACAAAAATTGGGCCACAAGACAACCCGATAACTTAGTGAAGGAATATGATATACAAAATGGCAAACAGATGGTATCACCTCTTGGTGAGCATTGGGTGGCAATAAGTTCGTTGGATGGAAAATGGGCTGATTTCGGAAATCATTTCGATGAATATAATAACCCGGTAAAACATTATGCTCTAATCGAATGTGAAAAAATGCCTGAGTGTTATACTCCCCCAACCGAAGTTGATGAAACCTGGAGCGGTGCCAAATGTAATACTAAAATTTATGACAATACTTCAGGGGAGGTTGTTCCTGGAGAGAGTCACAATTGCTTAAAAGACCCAAACGGCGAATATTACTGTCCGGTAGCACTTGCTCCTTGTCGAGAAACCTGGAGTTATAAAGATGGATACAGCATTGCGTATAAACTTAATATTGCGTGTCCTAAGGGAACTTCTTATTCAAAAGAATTAAATAAATGTGTAGTAAATACCATTATATGCCCTGAGGGCGAATATGATGAAGATATAAAAAAATGTGTTAAAGAAGTCACAAAAATAAATTGTGACGGGAACTGGCACGAGTTTGGAGAAAGAGGATTTATTAATAAAGGAATAGCCGGGGTTCCTAAAGGAGAGATAAAAATATGGGGCGGAAAAAGATTTGTAACAAAACTAAGGTATAAATGTTATTCTCCATCCAGTGTGTATTTAGAGCAATTACATACATATGACGGGAAAGGGGGTTGGAGTAGGGTGTATAACGGAACTCTTAATCTAAAGGCTGCTGAGAGCAATCCAAACTATGATACCGGGTTGATGAGGTCTCCTGCGGAAAGCTGGGCAGATGCTCATTATTATACGCCCTATGTTGACCCGTGGTATCGTCAGCAACTTGTCCGATGGACTTATATGGACGGAATTTATGCAAGATTTAAAAGAGTGGGAAACCAGTTGTATGTATATATCGGTAATACTTATGATGGGCAAGGGTGGAAAATAAGAGATGAAGTTTATGGATATATGCCTATTTATCAGAAGATAGAATATGACCCTATATGTCCTGATGGTATGGATGTAGTTGATAATAATCTTTGTGGAGAAGCACCGATTGTTTATACTTACTATAAATATCTTTGTTCGGGGGCAAATGAATATGGTGAAGAGTATGAACCGCAAGACCCTGGAGGCGATTGTAAGCCTAAAAGCCAAGAGGATTTAATAGATACTAACGGAGATGGAGTTCCCGATAGTTGTAATTCCCCAACTCCTCCACCAAACAATTGTAAGGCAAAAAGTTTTACCTGTGTTCCCGCGCCTGATAGAAAATGCGTAATGGTAGATAACCAATGGCAATGTTCTCCTTTTCCGTGCTTTGGAGAGGGAAAGGGTGATTATAATGTAACCACTGATGACACCCCAGTTGGAATAAACGATAAAGAAAATGACGGATGGAATAACGATGGAAGTTGTAGCGGTCAGTTATATATATTTAACGGGAAAGATATGAGATGTAGAAGCGATGATGCATATTTTGGATTATCTGGCGGGGGGTGCTGCGATAAAGACAAAGTGTTTTTAGGTCTTGTTCAATGTAAAGATGAAGAGAAGCTGCTTGCTAAAAAAAATGACCAGAAGCAATGCCATTATGTAGGAAAGTATTGTTCCAAAAAGGTAAATTTAGCGTTTACGAAAGTTTGCGTTCAGCACAAAAAAACTTATTGCTGCTTTAATTCAAAACTTGCGAGAATAATACAAGAGCAGGGTAGAGAGCAGTTAAAAATGAGTTGGGGTGATGCAAAACATCCAAATTGTCGTGGTTTTAGACCAGAAGAATTCCAAAAACTTGATTTTTCAAAAATGGACTTAAGTGATTATTATGAAGATATAACTCAAAATTTTTCGCAACAGGTAGCAGACGGTATAAGTAGTTATATAAAAAATAGCGTAGAAAATCAGATTGAAAATACAAAAGTAGAGTAGGAGAGGTTATGCAAGGAAATTTACCAATAAATAGTCTCTTAAAAAAAATACAATGTAATAACAAAAACATTCAGGAATGTTTTAAAAAAAGTATAGAAACTTTAAAGGATGATTTTTGGAATTTTGATATTCTTAATCAAAAAATTTATTCTCTTCAGCATTTTAAAAATAAAGTGTCGCCTTTTATAGTATCTAAAAAATGGAAAAGAGAGGATGAGGTCGAAATAGATAAAATCGTTGGCACTGACCATCTAAAATATATTGGAATGACATATCTGGGAATGTTAGAAAAGGGTATAAAGATGGATATCAATATACCCTTACTTTTGAAAAACCCTCAATACTACTATGATAAAGAACCAAAATCTCCTACTATATTTTACTCTGAATTTAATACGCAGGACAATAAGAAAATAGCGTTTGTCGATGGTGATGGAAATCACCGAACGGCTTTAGCAAAAGTAATAAGAGCATTTGATAAAAGCTATACAAAAATATCTGGTATAACTAAGACCGAATATGTGATTGATTATAACTTAATGGAAAAGTTCTATCTCATAAAAAAAGAACTTGAGAAATATAATTATCAAGTTATAATCTCATCAAAGGAAAGAGATTTAATAGAAAATAAAGAAGAGAATTGGCTGATGTGGTTGTATAGTTACAATATTGAAATTATAGGAAAGAATGGAATCCAGGTTTATGATGACATAAACAAAATTGATATTATTAAGTATTTGCCATTTTTTAAAAAGATAAAGTATTTCTTAGGTTTAAGCGCTTAGAGGGTAGTAAGACTCTTTTTAAGAGAATATATCTTATGTTAAGTAAGTTGCAAAAAACAATAGGGGAGTCATAAACTCCCGTAAATTAATAATGCACCAATTAACATTATAACCGCACCGATAACTTCTGCAATTTTTGTGTCAAAATTCAGGTCTTTTTGATTGTATTGAAGTCATTTTTTTTCTCCTTTTTTTATATTACTTTATCTTTTTTGAATTTTTAACATACTCTTTTTTTTGGCTTTTTCATTTGTTCTTGCATAATATCTGCTTGTGGTAAGAATGTTTGAGTGTCCCAAAATCTCTTTTATTGTTTCCATATTTACATCTTCAGTCACCAGCAGCGAGGCGAATGTATGCCTGTAAGTATGCAGCCCGATTTTATTTTTATCTTTTATTCCAGCTTCTTTTAAAAGCTTTTTATTTGCCCTGTAAAGACCCTGGATTGTGCTTTTTTTATCGTTTTTAGTGGCAAAGAAATATTGGCTTTTTATGTTGTGTTTTTCTCTTAAATCCAGCATTTTTTTTATATAAGGCAAAAAAGCTATGTCTAAATAAAGAGGTCTTTGTTTATTGCCCTTTCCCGTAACTATCAGTTTAATTCCGTCTTCTTGTATATTTATGTCTTTTATCTGCAAAGATAAGCATTCATCCGCCCTCATTCCGGTATATCTTATAAAAAGAATACACAAAAGGTTTTTGTATTTGGAATATTCTTTTGTCTTATCAAGCAGTCTAAATAGAGTTCTGTCTATCTTCTCAAGCTCATCTTCTTCAAATACTGTTATCTCTTCCACCGGTTCTTTTAAAGGTTTTACATTTTCTATTTTATAATATGGGTCTATTCCCTCTTCGTTATGTTCTGCAATGTATTTTAAAAAGTTTTTAACTATTCTCATATAAAGATTTACGCTTTTTTCATTTAACCTGATTTTTAAATTTTGTAAAAAAGCATTAAATAAAAATTTGTTAAAATCCTCCCACCTTAACTCATCCAAGCCATTTTCACCCAACCCAAATTCCAAAAAAGAAAAAAACTCATTTAACGCTCGTTGATAAGTTTTAAAAGTATTTTCTGAATTGCTTTTTAGTTTCAATTCATCAAAATATCTTTTTTTCCATTCCAGCAATTCATTAAAAGTGCTTATTTTGTTCATTTTTTAAAATCCTTTATTTTTTTATTCTTAAAAAATTTAACTTTCTTGGAATTTTTTTATTTTAAACACTCTTTTAAGCAAAATTTTTCATTTTTTAACTCTGTTAATTAAATTATATCAAAAAGATATGAAATAATGATATATTATTTATACACTTTAAGCCTTATTTTACCCTATTTTTAAGAAAAAAACCGCTTATTTTGCCTAAATGTTATTTATACATTTGATTAAATAACATTTTTTTTACTATAATGACATATATAAAAAACGAAAAAAAGGAGAATAAATGGAAGAACGCAATACATTTCAAAATTTACAAAACGAAAAAGATGATGAAGAGAGATTAAAAGAAATTGCTGAAAAAATAATAAAAGAAAGACTATGTATTCCGTTTCAAAAAGATGAAATTAAAAAACTTGAAATTGCTTATAACTTTAAATATGATGCAAATAAAAGAAGTAAAATTGCAAAAATTATTCACGATAGAGTGATGAATGAAGTTGAAGAAATCTTAAAAGAAATGAAAGAAAAATTCTTTAAGGAGGAATAAATGAGTTATATTAATTTAATAAAAATAGAACCGAATTTCTATCTTCAAAAAAACGAAGTGGTTTCATTTGAAATCAATACTCAAGCAGCTAACAAATATGAGATAGTGATTTATCTAAAAAGCGGCCATATTATAAAACGGGGAGCTTATGATGTCGAAAAGGTAAAAGAATTCAAAAGAAAATTTGGATTTGAAGGATGATTAAAATACCAATTTCCCAGGCCAAAAAACTTGGATTTTCAATCCAAGGATATGAGTTTGATAAAAATTCAAAAGTTCCCATACCAGTTATTAAAAAAGCACAAAAAGCAAAAAAAAAGAAAAGAAGAAACAAAAAAATTGAGTATTTAATTATTGGCAATGTATATAAACTTAAATTAGAGGAGATGTGATGGTAAAAAAAAGAATTGATATGAGAAACGGTATTTCAAAATATCTTGACAAAGATGAAAAGATATTAAATGTTTATTTTTTAATAGAAGAAGAAAAATCAAATTTTTATCACTTATGCGCCCCTGTCGTTGTTACGAATAAAGCAGTTTATTTTGATTATAAAGGTTTTTATTCATTTGACAGTGTAGGAGCAAAAGGAGGAGGATTTCAAAACATTAAAGATTTGGTAAAAGATATAGCAAATTCGCAAAACAAAACCGATTTTAATATTTTATGCGTAAAAAATAAAGATTTGGACGCTTTGGAGAATACAAACAGGTTTGAAATTAAAAATATCCCCTATCCCGTTATATCCAATAAATGCGACAGGCTTGTTAAAGAAGCAAAAGGAATTTTAAACAATATTTTAGAGGGGAAATTATGAGAGTCTTGGTTAAAGAATTTAAAAACACTTTTATCCCGTTAAGGGATAACTATTTTCTTGAGCTTAAAACACAAAAAGTATATTCTATGTGCGGTTTTGACAATAATGAGGTGGTTTTGATAGAACCGAAGCTGTATGAGGAAAATTTTGAAAAAATTGCCCAAAAATTATTAAAAGTAATTGAGAAAATGGTTAAAGAAACTATATAATAAAATACTCCAAAAGGAGTTAGAAAATTTTTAGAAAAAGGAGTTAGAATGGCACAAAAAAAACTAAACATCAATCCAAATGCGTATAAAGCTAAAAAAATCCAGGTTGTAAGGGAAAATCCGGCAAACAGCGTGGTATATGTTTTTAATTCTCCGATTATAAGGGACAGATTTGCAAAAATTACGAGAGAGGCGGCATATATTAAAGAAGCCGTGATGGAACTCTGGGGATTTCAAATAGGAGATGAAGATAAAAAAGCAATTGAAGAAAAATTTAACAAAGTTTTAGAAACTGCAAGAAAAATTATTGAATTTACAAAAGAGTTCGGGGATGTGGATTATTCAAAGCTTCTTGCAACTGCCGTAAATACAAAAATAAGACTTATAAACAGGGTAAATTCTCCTATGGTTGAGGTGTTTGTAAGCAATGATGAGGATGAAGATATATTGTTTGAAGCCCTTATAAGAATTGATACATTTAATGATAGGATTAAAAGAAGCAATAAGGCAAAAGAATGGATTGAGCTTTTAAATGAATTTGAAAAAGCGTTAAAAGAGTTAAAAGACTTTACATTTAATATCTTTAAAGATAAAGTAAGGGCAAAATACCTCATCAAATGGACTTCGCTTAGAAACGAATTTAGAAGATTTTTAAAAGAAAACGCTGCAAAGCAGTAGTTTTTAGAAATTCTCTTCTTTTTTTCTTTTTGCTTTTGTATTTCATACCGATATCGGTATGAAATAAGTATAAATAAAAAAATCCCCAGCCCAAGGCTTGGGGTTAAATAAATCCTTTTGGAGTAGCGCTTTTAAGCGTTACCTCATACACAAAAGTATTGTTGTGCAAAAAAGACACAAACTTCCAAACTTTTCCATTTGGAGATACCACAAAATAGCTTGGGTCTGTGTGTGCAAAACTTCCCCATTCAAAATCATCCCAAAATCTATATTTATCGAGTTCCTCTTCTGTAAGAGGTCTCCATTTTGGGCGTGATTTTAAAAATGCTTCAAGTGCCGTATAGCCCTCTTCATTTACTTCAAATGTTTTATAGTCCATCTCTAACTCCCTTCTAAGTAGTTATGTAATTTTCAATAGTCTTACAAATGTCAGCGTCAAATTCCAAGTTACCGTATTCAATTACAAGACTTTCAATTAAGTCCTGTTTCAATCCGTAAAGGTCATTTACTTTTTTGGCAATATCTTCACCGCTTTCATTTGTAATAGAAATTGAAACCTCATCCGGGTCAATATTAACCTCGTATCCACAACCCACCTCGTGGGTTATAGTTCCATTAATATTGTAAAGTTCTATTTCTATATCTATTTCTCCACAATAATGGGAAATACTCTCGTTGCTTACTTGATAAGTAGTCTTAATTATTTCAATCATTACTAACTCCTTTCTAAAAATCTCAAGCGGCGCTGACCACTTTTTTTTTCAAATGTGCAACTATGTTATCTACGACCTTTCCCGCCTCTTTAATAGCTTTTTCAAACTCTTTGTCACTTAAAAGCTCACCCCAGCTTTTCAAGTATCCGGCGTGTCTTTCAAGCGGGTATTCAATATTGAGAATATTGCATAACACGGCGGCGCTTGTTTCGGCCACAACTTCGTTAAAAGCATAAGTTTTGGTGGTTTTTGCGTTGTCAGCGTCCATAAGACCTATTTTCCAATGGGTATAATGAGAAAATTCGTGAAGCAATGCTGCCAAAAAAGCATCTTGATTTACAAAGTCAGCCACTTTAGGCATTAAAATTTTTTTCTCACCTACTATCCAGGCCGGGTCGCCGTAAGTAATTGTTACCTCATCTTTTATTCTTTCAAAGATTCCCCTTTTTGAAAGTTCCAAAGTTTCTTCTTTTGGTATTTCAATTCCCTCTATGTCTTCTATATTAAAAACAATGTATCTTTTTAAAAGAGGGATAGTTTTTTTAACTTTTACAGTTTCAGTTCTAATTACTTCATTTCCGTTTTCATCAATATCTACGACTTCTTTTTCTATTTTTTTTTCAATCTCATAAGGTTTATAAAAAAAGATTGGATAACCCTTTGAGCCTTTTTTTAATTTGTAGCCTCTGTCTTTAATTTGTTTAAAAGTGGCAAAATAAGGCTCTTTGTGTTCTCCCCTAAATGCCATAAGCATAGAGAGGTTAAGCTGGTTTAATACCGAGTAAGAGGTTTTTCCAAAAAAGTTTCTTATACCAATAACCCAATCTTTTACCCATTTTGGGTTTGTAAGCATTACTTCTTTAAGCTCGCTGATAGTTTTTTGATATTCTTTTCTAATTTCTGATAATTTACTCATAACTAACTCCTTTCAAATGTTTTTTTAAATTCAGTATATGTAGAATGTTTTATTACTTCAAAATCTCCGTAAAATTTTTTAGCTTCCTCATATACCTTTTTTACAAATTTATTTGCAATATCAAGTCCGTATGTATAGGCTATATCCTGTATTAAAAATACAGAAAAGCCTTTTAACATTTCGTTACGAGGTTTTTCTAAATTCCATTTTGGAAACATTACTAACTCCTTTCTAATAATCTTTTAATTTATCTTGTTTTAGATTTGTGTCAGTGATTTTTGAATATTTTAAGGATGCCAAGCCCAAGGCTTTGGCTAATAGCTAATTTTATACTGCTTCTGTAAGTTTCTTATACCAAACTTTTTTTTCTTTACTAAATTTAAACCCTAATTTTTTCAAAACTTCTCTGTTTTGATAGATTGCACCTTTAACTTTTTCAACCGCTTTTACATATCCATCTTTTTCAATTAACTCAATTCCCAATGCTTCAAGAGATTTTTCATCTGCTTCATCAGATTGTTTTTGCGGTTGAGGTTTTTGGGTTTGTTTTTGAGATTTTTGAGGCTCTGGATATTTATTACTTGCGTCTGTATCTTCTTCTGAAGAGATACCAAACGCATTGCTTAATGAGTATCTTCTAAGGTATGTAATAGCCGCTCCAAGAGATTGGTAAGCATTCATACCTTTTAGTTCTGTGTATGGAGCTTCTACTTCACTGATAAGATATTCGCCGCTTGAATGTAAAAGCATTGTTTCTACTTTTACAATTCCATCTTCTATTTTTTGAGATTGAAAAATAGAGATACTATGTTGTGCGGCAATAGGTCTTACGACTTTTAATACCTCATCAAGTGAAGCGTATTTATATCCAAACCCCTCTGAGTTTTTTGTAACATCTTTTACTTCTGCCATTACTTTAACTAAATCTGCGCTAATTTTACTAATTGTTTCACTCATTCTCATTTCTAACTCCTTTCTAAGTATTAAATAAATACACTAAATAACAGGCCTCAAAACGCATTTAAGCGTTCTTGGACTTGTTTGAATTTAAAAATTCCGTAAATAACCATTCCTGCTCCAATAAGTGCTAATTCCATTTCTAACTCCTTTCTAATAATCTTTTATGCTTTTAATTAAAATTTAAGTTGATTGCCATTAAGGTCATATGGTGTTCCGTTCACAATTACCAAATCTCCATCAACATATTGTTTTATAAGTTCATTTGGTATTCCAGCTTTTTTCGCTTTATCAGTCACCAGCAATTTCCATTCTGCTTCATCAATTCCTACAAAAGTTACTTCTGCATCAATATTTTCTAACATTTCAAAATATGTCATACTAACTCCTTTTAAATTAATTTTTTTATTTTTTTTAACAACTAAAAATCATTGCAATGATTTTTTGGAAATTTAAGATTTAAGAAGACTAACTCCATTCCAAAGCCCCGGGGAAGAGGGCATACTCCACCCCTTTACTGCCATCGGCTTTTAAAAAAAGCCGTGACAGCCTTCTCGGGTTCCCCGAGGCTTTATCAAGTATCCCGGGCGGGATACTGACTAAACCCCCACCTTCGACAGGTTTTGCCTGCCGTGCATCGGGACGCAGGGGGGATGCGTTCGCTCACCCGATACACTTTAGCTCTTCACCCGAGCGTTAGGGTATTGAAGAGACAGCCGCAAAGCGGTAAATGTAATTTTATTTTAACAAATCTTATTTATTTTTTCAAATCATCCCTAAACATTGTTATATCAAACGGTTCGTTGAATGGTATATTGTATTTCTCTGATAGTTTTTTGAAAGTCTCGCTTAAGTTTATCGTTAGTTTTTTAAATCCATTTAAAACTTTAGACTTTTCTTCATCAGGAATATCACTTTTTTTAACTCTATCAAGAAAAAAATCAATCTCAATCAAAAGGTCATATAAAGGTATTGTGGTTGCGGTTTTTGGTAAAAAAAATTTAGTTTTACTTTTCTTAAGAATATCAAGTCTTTTTTTTTGACCTTTTCTCATCTTTTTTTCCTTTTACTATTTTTTATTTTTTTATTAAGAACAACGCGTATAAACGCAGTGACACTCAGTCCTTCTTCTTCCGCAAGCTTTTTGATTTCTTCGTATGTATTTTGTTCAATTCTTATATGAAGTTCTTTCCAAATTTTAGCCATATTGCCACTCCTATTAAAATTAATATTATATATGCCCAACCGGATGAAAAAGCAATCTTTAAATCCGTTTTTGAAGGGATTGCGTTTGTAATAAAAATCCATTCAAGGATAAAAAATGTCTCTAAATCTATAAAACTTTTAATTTCCCAGTTCTTTGCTAAAAAAAATCCTGCCAAAAGCCACAAAAGCGGTGCAAAACCAATAAAAAAAGCCGTTAAGCCGTTTATATAGCTTTTAACACTGCCAAAAGTGTAATAAATAACTCCTCCTTTTTCTATCTTTTTTGGTATCAAATATATACCTTCGGGACGACCTCCGAGTATTAACGCCACGATATAATGAGCAAGTTCGTGGGGTAAAGTCGTAAATAATCCCATAAGCATTACTAAAAACATATTTTTAGAATATAAAATCCTATCTTTTATCTTTTCTAAGAATATAATTGTTAAAAGAGAAAAAAAGAGCCACTCATAATACATTTAAACTTCCACTTATTATAAAGAATACAAATATATTTAATATTACCAATAACGCAACTATTATATGTTCAATCAGGGAATTTGTGTAAAACGCTAATTTTTTTGGTAATAAAGTGTATTTTTTATTATAAGGGTAAAACAACGGAACTCCCCCTTTGGTTAACATATCGCCAATAAGATGCATAAACACTCCAAATGCCATACCAATCAAAAATATATTCTTTAAAAGAATACCCGGCAATAAAAATATAAAAACAAACCAGATAGAATGAGTAATGGTCCTATGTTTTATTCCAAGCAATTTTAAAGGAATTGAGAGATAAGGGAATTTTAAACCAATATAACTCCTCGGCTCGTCAATGTCTGGAAGCAAACTTCCAATTGCTGCGCCTGATAAAAATATAATCTGGGCTTCATTGTTTAAACTTGTAAAAGCTATAATTTCGGCCGGCAATATCGCTAAAAAAAAATGTCCTTTCGCCGTCATTCTATTTCCTCCACTGATACTCCTTCACATTCGTAATTTCCTAAAAAGTCGGGCTTAATTTTTACTAATAAAAGCTCGTATTCACTGTCTTGGAAAGATACCTTAAATTTCCCGGGCTTTTCATTTAGGCCAAGCTTGTTCGCATAAGGTAAACTTATATACAAATATCCGCCATTTACGAATAAAAGTTCCTCTAAATCAACTCCTCTTATTGTTTTTTTTATTTTACAGGGCTCTTCTTCTAATATTCTTTTTAAATCAAAGACCTCATCCTCTTCATCACCAAATATATCTTCCATATCCAAATCAAATATATCATCCTCAGGTATATCATTTTCTTTTTCCTGAATTTCTATCCTGGATTGTTTCTCTTCCGGTTTTTCTTCTGGGAGTTTTTCAACTTTTTTATCTTCTTTATTTTTATTTATTTTATTATTAATTAACCATTTTTGTATCTCTTTTTCTCGCGCTTTCTTGTCAGCTTTTATAAGCATTTCAAGTATATAGTTATTTTTAGGCTTTACCGCACCGTGATGAAATTCAACTGCTTCAATTACTTCTTTTGAAAAATCCGGGTATTTTTCACGAAGAAAAAGAGCACTTATTACATTATGAGGAGCTGTTCTGAATAATTCCGATGTTATTTTGTTAGAATAATTTTGAATTGATTTAAGTTTGCCAATGTCGTGCGCTAAAGCAGCTATTATCGCTCTTTCAAAATACAACCCTGCCTCTTCTTTTTGCTCGACAATTTCAATAATTTCCTCCACAACATCCATTGTGTGTTCATATAAACTATATTCGCTTAAAATATCATAACTTGTTTTATTGCCCACAACTAAATCTTTGTAATCTTTTGTATTGCTATCATTCTTAAACCAGCTCGCAACGCTGCTTGCCGGGTTTTTTTCAAGAAGTTCAATTAAGTTTTTAATTATTTCTATTCCTTTTTCTCCAAAATATTCTCTTTTTTCATTTATATATTCAAATAGTTTTTTACTTCTTTCTTTTTGAAAATTCGGGATAATTATTTTTACTTCTTCTTTGTTTGTTTTTGTAGGCTGTGAAAATTCAGCTCTTACAGCTTGTTTATACTCTTCTGCTTCAAGCCAAATTTTCGCAATATCGGCTAAATCCACTTCTTGCAAGGCACAATTCTTTCTTTTTTTTATTTTGTTTTCCTGGTAAAAATATATAACTAAAAACATTAATACTACAAAAATTCCATATAATCCCACCTCTTTTCGATAAAAAAAAACCAGGCTTGACAATACCTGTGGATTATAAAAAATTGTTAAGTCTATATAACCGGTCGCTTTGAAAAAAGCGTATTCAACTATAAAAGCAGTTAAGAATAAAAAAGCAACGATATACCAAATCATTTTATTTCTCCAGTCGCTAAAGCGTTAGGCATTTTAATTATAACTTCAGTAGGTTCGACCCGTGCTGTTTTACCTTTAAATTCGCCTTCAAATCCGAAATAAAAAAATTCTCGCTTTTTAAGCCTTAACACATCCTCCGGTTTTATTGCGAAATCCTCAACTTCTCTTGTCATTACCCTACCATCAGTGTCTAAAATGGGTGAGTATGTCCTGATTTTACCGCCGTAAGAACTTATAATTCGTGCGCTTTCTTCTTCATTAAGCCTCATAATTATTTTTGTTGAAGTTAAATCCATAAGTCTTCTTGCACTATCTTCTCCAATTTGAGCTATCATATCAGCAGGCGATTGAGTAATAAAATGAACCGCTACATTTGCCCCTCTCCCCTGAGCCGGGATTGTCTCAATTCCTCTATATACCGCACTCGCTGCTTCGTCAATAAATATATTTAATCTATGCGTATATTTTTTCCCTGAACTATACACTCTCCCAATACTGCTCTGTATCATAGATAAGGTAACTTTATTTAATATTGGCGCAGTTTCCCTACTTAATAAACTTCCCGTCATCACATATAAAATTATTGGCTCATCGCGTTCAAGTTTGTCAAT
>Ga0256838_1000162_pt1 | contig 46066 bp, 42 predicted proteins | sample 4571419metaG_FD_185978 | JGI IMG/M metagenome (GOLD analysis project Ga0256838, IMG submission 185978) | Hydrothermal vent microbial communities from Guaymas Basin, Mexico - 4571-419 | ecosystem: Environmental > Aquatic > Marine > Hydrothermal vents | place: Mexico: Guaymas Basin | collected... | reverse complement strand
AATATAGTTAAAGAAAATAAAGTCAAAAATATAGTTAAAGAAAATAAAGTCAAAAATATAGTTAAAGAAAATAAAGTCAAAAATATAGTTAAAGAAAATAAAGTCAAAAATATAGTTAAAGAAAATAAAGTCAAAAATATAGTTAAAGAAAATAAAGATAGTTCTATTTCTTCTAGAGTGATTTTATGGAATTATGCTTATAAATTTTGGAAAAGTCATTTTTTAATAGGTAATGGATATGAAGGATTGAAACAAAAGTATATTGATTTACATATTGATGAGCATGTTTCTCATCCTCATAATATTTATTTAAAAATTTTATCAGAAGAGGGAATTATAGGCTTTTTGATATTTTTATATTTAATAGGATATATGTTGTTTTTTTTAATAAAGCATATAAATGTACAAAATATTGTTTTAATGGGTTTATTAAGTGCCTATTTAATAAGGGGAATTTTTGGATGGCAACTTAATGAATTGGATATTTGGATAATATTTGGATTAATTTTTAAAGAAATGGAGAATATATGACATATAAAATAGTACACGTAACCGAACCGTTTTCAGGCGGGGTTTTTGATTTTTTGGTTAATATAACAACTCATACTCCTGAATTTAAACATATAATTATTCATGGACTTAGGGAAGACGAAAAGGAAAACTATCATCTCTTTTCAAACAATGTGGAGTTTGTTTCTTGGAAAAGCGTTCAAAGGGAAATAGATTTAAAAAAAGATTTTTTGGCTTTAAAAGAGCTAGTAAACATTCTAAAAAATCTGGATTTTGATATACTCCATTTACACTCTTCAAAAGCAGGTTTCTTAGGCAGGTTAGCGGCAAGAATTTTAAAAAAGCAAAACAGGGTTGTTTATACTCCTCACGGCGTTTCGTTTTTAAGAAAGGATATTTCAAATTTTAAAAGACAGTTTTTTGTCTTTTTAGAAAAAACAGCGAATAAGATGGGTGGTGTAGTTGTGGCCTGTTCTGAGTCTGAAGCCGAAGAGTTTAAAAAAATAGGTATAAAAGCGAAATATGTCTCCAACGGAATAGATTGTTCATATAAAAATGCAGGTAAAAATCAAATAAATGTTAAAAAAATCACAATAGGTACCGTTGGAAGAATAGTATATCAAAAAAATCCGAAGCTTTTTAATGAAATTGCGAAATTTTTTAAAGATATAGAGTTTGTCTGGATTGGGGATGGTGATTTGAGAAATGAACTTACTTCTTCAAATATAAAAGTTACAGGGTGGATGAAAAAAGAATTTATGGAAAAAGAACTGAAAAACTTTGATATTTATCTTTCCACCTCTTTGTGGGAAGGGTTGCCACTTTCAGTTTTGGAGGCTATGTGTTTTCAAAAACCTCTGATTTTAAGCAATTGTGTGGGAAATATTGATTTAGTAAGTAACGAATATAACGGTTTTATATATAATTCTAAAGATGAAGCCGTTTCAATCATAAGAGATTTGATTAAAGATAAAGAGAAATTATTGAAAATGGGAGAAAACTCTTTTTATATTTTAAAATCTAATTTTTCAGTAAAGAAAATGATTGAGGGATACACTGAAATATATAAAAAAATTATGGAGAATATTAATGAGTGATAAGCTAAAAAGAGTTTTTGACGTAATATTTTCGTTGTTTGCAATTTTACTGAGTGCACCCGTTGCAATTCCTATTATGATTGCCATAAAATTGACTGATGGCGGCAGCGTATTTTTTAAACAAAAAAGGGTGGGCAAAGGCGGAAAAAAGTTTGAAATAATAAAATTTAGAAGTATGTATCCGGATGCAGAGAAGAAATTAAAAGAAATTTTGGAATATGATGAAGAGGCGAGGAAAGAGTGGGATGCTTCCCATAAATTAAAAAACGACCCTCGAATTACACCTGTGGGAAAATTTTTAAGAAAAACATCTTTAGATGAATTGCCTCAGTTTATAAATGTTTTAAAGGGAGATATGAGTGTAGTGGGACCAAGACCGGTTACACAGGAAGAACTTGATAAATTTTATAAAGAAAAGGCTGAATTTTACAAAAAGGTAAAACCTGGTATTACTGGTTACTGGCAGGTGGAGGGTAGGAGTGATATAGATAATTATGACGAGAGGGTAAAAATGGATGAATGGTATGTTAAAAACCGTTCTTTTTTACTGGATTTTAAAATTATCCTGAAAACTATAAAAGTGGTACTCACAGGCAAGGGTGCTTATTAAAGGAGAAAAAATGAAAATAGCAATAGCCGGGACGGGGTATGTAGGGCTTAGTAACGCGGTACTTTTAGCCCAAAACAATGACGTAGTGGCTCTTGATATAGTGCCTGAAAAAGTAGAGATGATAAATAAAAGAATTTCTCCCATAGAAGATAAAGAAATTACCGAGTTTTTCCAAACTAAAGATTTACATTTAAAAGCCACTACCGATAAAAAAGAAGCATATGAGGGAGCGGAATACGTAGTGGTGGCTACTCCCACCGATTATGACCCTGTGACGAATTACTTTAATACGAAATCGGTAGAGAGCGTGATAAAAGATGTAATAGAGATAAATCCAAAAGCAACAATCGTAATCCGCTCAACGATACCAATCGGATATACCGAGAGAATAAAAAAAGAGTTTAATTACCCGAATATTTTTTTCGTGCCTGAGTTTTTAAGAGAGGGAAAAGCGCTTTATGACAGTCTTTATCCAAGCCGTATAATTGTCGGGGAAAAGTCTACAAAAGCTGAAATTTTCGCAAATCTACTAAAAGACGGAGCATATAAAAAGACAATACCGATTCTTTATACCAATAATACTGAGGCAGAAGCCGTAAAACTTTTTGCCAATACGTATCTTGCTATGAGGGTGGCGTTTTTTAACGAGCTTGATATGTTTGCGGAGATGAAAGGGCTTAATACAAAAGATATTATAGAAGGTGTATGTCTTGACCCGAGAATCGGTATGCACTATAACAACCCAAGCTTCGGATACGGTGGCTACTGCTTGCCAAAAGATACAAAACAGCTCGTGGCAAACTACAAAAGAGAAAACATACCTCAAAAACTTATGGAAGCTATTGTAGACAGCAATACACTAAGAAAAGAATTTATCGCAAAAAGAGTCCTTGATAAAAATCCTAAAAAAGTGGGGATTTATAGATTAATTATGAAAGCCGGAAGTGATAATTTCAGAAGCAGTGCGATATTTGATGTGATTAATATGCTAAAACCTTTTGTGGATATGGTGATTTACGAGCCTACGGCAAAAGAAAAAGAGATTGACGGCATACCTGTAACCAATAATCTTGATGATTTGAAAGAATGCGATATTATTTTGGCAAACAGAATGGAAAAACCGCTTGAAAAATTCAAAGACAAAGTATATACAAGAGATATTTTTCACGAAAATTGATATATAAGCAATTTTTGTTCCGGAGGCTTTGTTTTTAGTTGAAAAAACGTATTATTTGATGTAAAATTTCAACAGGGAAAAAGGAAAGGATGAAAAGGGGAGTACTACAGTTTTTACTCTCCTTTTATATAAATCATAAAAAATTTGTTGTTAAATAAAGGAATTTAATGAAAATATTAGTGACTGGTACTGCCGGATTTATAGGTTTTCATTTGGCAAATAGACTGCTTGAGCGTGGAGATGAGGTAGTAGGGCTTGATAATATAAACGATTATTATGATGTGAATTTAAAATACGGAAGACTTGCCGAAGCAGGAATAGATAGAGATGAAATAGAATATGGAAAAATAGTTGAGAGTAAAAAATATCCGAATTATAAATTTATAAAACTAAATCTTGAAGACAAAGAGGCTGTTGATAAACTGTTTAAAGAAGAAAAGTTTGACAAAGTCTGCCATTTGGCGGCGCAGGCGGGAGTTAGATATTCTCTGACAAACCCGGATGCTTATATTCAGAGTAATATCGTAGGACATATGAATATCTTGGAGGCTGTCAGACATCATGGGGTAAAGGCTCTTAGCTATGCAAGCAGTTCAAGCGTATACGGACTTAATAAAAAGCAGCCGTTTTCGACTGACGATAACGTTGACCATCCTATAAGCCTTTATGCAGCTACGAAAAAGGCGGATGAGCTTATGAGTCATACGTATTCGTATCTTTATAATATCCCGACTACCGGTCTTAGATTCTTTACGGTATACGGGCCGTGGGGAAGACCGGATATGGCGCTGTTTTTATTTACAAAAGCGATACTCGAAGATAAGCCTATTGATGTTTTCAATTACGGAAACATGCAAAGAGATTTTACATATATTGATGATATTATAGAGGGGGTAGTGAGGGTTATTGACAATCCTCCAAAAGGAAATCCTGAGTGGGATGGAAGGCCGAGTGAAAGTATAGCTCCTTATAAGATATATAACATAGGCCGCGGAAAGCCTGTGAAACTTATGGATTTTATAGAGGCTATTGAAGAGACTATTGGAAAAAAGGCTAAAAAAAATCTGCTTCCGATGCAGCCGGGAGACGTACCGAGTACCTGGGCTGATACGAGCGCACTTGAAAAAGACCTCGGGTATAAACCGAAAGTGGATGTAAAAGAGGGGATTAAGAAGTTTGTCGATTGGTATAGATGGTTTTATAAAGTTTAATTTTTAAAGGGAGAAAGGATGAAAAAAATAGCGGTTATAGGATTAGGATACGTAGGATTGCCATTGGCTGTAGCATTTAGTGAAAAATACCCGGTAACAGGGTATGACATAGCTCAATGGAGAGTAGATGAATTAAACAGCGGATATGATAGAACTCTTGAAGTCAGCGAAGAAGATTTAAAAGCCGCGATTGACAGAGGAATAAAATTTACAAATAAACTTGATGAAATAAAAGACGCAAACGTTTACATAGTAACGGTACCAACACCGATAGATAATCATAAAAATCCGGACTTAACACCTCTAAGAAAAGCCAGCGAAGCACTTGGCAAAGTACTTAAAAAAGGAGATATCGTAATATACGAATCTACAGTATATCCCGGATGTACAGAAGAAGTATGTGTACCGATACTTGAAAAAGTTTCTGGACTTAAATTTAATGAAGACTTTTTTGTAGGATATTCGCCTGAGAGAATAAATCCGGGAGACAAAGAGCATACAGTTAAAAAAATACTTAAAGTCACTTCAGGAAGCACACCGGAAATCGCAAAAGAGATAGATGAAATGTATGCTTCTATTATTGAAGCGGGTACTCACCTTGCTCCATCAATAAAAGTAGCCGAAGCCGCAAAAGTAATCGAAAATGCCCAAAGAGATATTAATATCGCCTTTGTAAATGAGCTGGCTTTAATATTTGATAAGCTTGGAATCGATACAAAAGCGGTACTTGAAGCTGCCGGGACAAAATGGAACTTTTTAAGATTTACTCCCGGGCTTGTAGGAGGGCATTGTATAGGCGTTGATCCGTATTACCTTACATACAAAGCAAAAGAGATAGGATATCATCCTGAAATAATCTTAGCCGGTAGAAGATTAAATGACAATATGGGAATATTCGTTGCTAATAAACTTGTTAAATTAATGATACATGAAGGACATACTATCAAAAATAGTAAAGTATTAGTACTTGGGATTACATTTAAAGAAAACTGTCCTGATATAAGAAACAGCAGAGTAATAGATGTAATAAGAGAGCTTGAGGATTTTAAAGTGGACGTAGACGTATATGACCCATGGGCAGACAGTGAAGAAGTTAAGCACGAATACGGACTTGAACTAAAGGATAATATAAATGTAAATGATTATGATGGAATAGTGTTAGCGGTATCACATAACGAATTTAAAGAGTTAGAAGAGCCAATCAAAAAAGCAAAACAAAATTCAAATCTTGTAGTTTATGATATTAAAAGTTTCTTTGATGAGAATCTAGTGGATGGGAGACTTTGATTAGTTAATTTAAAAGGAGAAGGATGAAAGGGGTAATACTTGCAGGGGGTAGCGGTACAAGACTGTATCCTATTACAAGAGGAATTAGCAAGCAATTGCTTCCTATATATGATAAACCGATGATTTATTATCCATTGTCAGTTTTGATGTTGAGTGGTATCAGAGATGTTTTAATAATATCAAATCCTGAATATATAAAAAATTACAAGCAAATTTTTGGTGATGGAAGTCAGCTTGGGATGAATATAGAATATGCTATTCAAGACGAGCCAAGAGGGCTTGCCGAAGCGTTTATAATTGGAGAAAAGTTTATAGGTGATGATGACGTTTGTCTGGTTCTTGGTGATAATATATTTTACGGTCATGGACTTACAGAGCTTTTAAAACATTCAAGAGAAACGGTAAAAAATGAAAATAAGGCGGTAATATTTGGATATTACGTAAGTGATCCCACTGTTTATGGAGTTGTAGAGTTTGATGAAAACATGAACGCAATAAGTATAGAAGAAAAGCCAAAAAACCCAAAAAGTAATTATGCGGTGGTAGGACTATATTTTTACCCAAATGATGTAGTAAAAAAAGCACATAATGTGAAACCAAGTAATAGAGGTGAACTTGAAATTATTGATGTAATAAATCAATTTTTAGATGAAGGCAGACTAAAAGTAGAACTTATGGGAAGAGGTTATGCATGGCTTGATACGGGAACTCATGAAAATTTACTTGAAGCGGGATATTTTATATCCACTATTGAAAAAAGAACGGGGCTAAAGGTCGGATGTATAGAAGAGATAGCATACAACAACGGATGGATTAGTAAAGAAAGTCTTCAAAAATTAGGTGAAGAGCTCAAAAAAACAGGGTATGGTCAATATCTATTAAAAGTGGCAGGAGAATAAATGAAATTCATAAAAACTGAAATACCTGATGTTGTAATAATAGAGCCGAAAGTTTTTGGAGATGACAGAGGTTATTTTATGGAAACATTCCGTCAGGATTTGTTTGAAAAAAATGTAAGAAAAATAAACTTTATTCAAGATAACGAATCTAAAAGTAAAAGAGGAGTACTTAGAGGTCTTCATTATCAACTGCCTCCTTTTGCTCAAAGTAAGCTTGTTAGAGTAATAAAGGGAAGCGTAATAGATGTAGCGGTAGATATCAGAAAAGATTCTCCTACGTTTGGAAAATATGTGGCGGTTGAGCTTAGTGAAGAGAATAAACGACAGCTTTTTATCCCAAGAGGATTTGCTCACGGATTTTTAGTAACAAGTGATGAAGCTATATTTGTATATAAAGTGGATAATTACTATTCACCTGAATGTGACAGAAGTATCAGATATGATGACCCTGATATAAATATCGACTGGAACTTTCCAAAAGATGAAATACTTGTATCAGATAAAGATAAAAACGCTCTATTTTTAAAAGATGCGGAAATTTTTGAATATACAGACCTTTATGGAGATAATAAATGAATATCTTAATTACAGGCTCAAACGGTCAGCTTGGAAGTGAGATAAAAGAGCTTTCAAGTAAATATTCTTATAATTTTTTCTTTACAGATGTAAATGAACTTGATATTACAAAGGAAGAAAATATTAGAAAATATGTAAATGAAAAAGATATTGATTTAATAATAAACTGCGCGGCATATACTGCTGTTGACAGAGCCGAGGAGGAAAAAGAAAAAGCAGATTTAGTAAATCACAAAGCTGTTAAATATCTTGCAAATACAGCAAAAGAAAAAAACATTCCTTTAATACATATATCAACTGATTATGTGTTTGATGGGAAAAATTACAGGCCTTATGTGGAAGAAGATCTGGTAAATCCTCAGGGAGTTTATGGACTTACGAAACTAAAAGGCGAAGAAGCTTTTATAAATTCAGGTGCAAGAGGAATAATTATCAGAACTTCATGGGTGTATTCAAGTTTTGGTCATAACTTCGTAAAGACAATGCTAAGACTAAAAGATAGAGGAGAGCTAGGAGTTGTATTTGACCAGGTAGGGACTCCTACATACGCAAGAGATTTGGCAGAGACTATACTTGAAATAATAAACAAAAACCTTGAAAAAATAAAAAATAAAAAAGCTGAGATTTATCACTATTCAAATGAAGGAGTTATAAGCTGGTATGACTTTGCAAAAGCAATATTTGAAATAAAAAATATTGATATAAAAGTAAATCCGATTGAGAGCAAAGACTATCCGACTCCAGCAAAAAGACCACATTATTCGGTTTTAAATAAAAATAAAATAAAAAATGAATTTAATATTGAAATACCTTATTGGAGAGAGTCATTAAAAAAGTGCTTAAAAAGGATAAATAATGGATAAAACAAAAAAAACTATATTAATTACCGGTGGGGCCGGATTTATAGGAAGCAATTTTATTCCATATTTTTTAGAAAAGTATCCTGAATATAACGTAGTTAATTTAGATTTACTAACATATGCCGGAAACCTTGAAAACTTAAAAGAAGTGGAAAATAATACAAGATACAAATTTATAAAAGGGGATATTTGTAACAGAGAACTGGTAGAACATATCTTTAATGAATACGATATAAGAGGGGTAATTCACTTTGCCGCTGAATCTCATGTGGATAATTCAATTAAAAATCCGGGAGTGTTTGTAAGAACTAACGTAGATGGTACTTATACTTTAATAGATGTTGCGAAAAATTATTGGATGGAAAAGCCTTTTGAATACAAAGACGAATATAAAGGATGTAGATTTCATCATATTTCAACTGATGAAGTATACGGTACCCTTCCTGATGATCCAAATATTTTATTTACAGAAGAAATGCCATACGCACCAAATTCACCATACAGCGCCAGCAAAGCAAGCTCTGACATGATAGTCAGAAGTTATCATCATACGTTCGGAATGGATACGGTTATTACAAACTGTTCAAATAACTACGGACCAAAACAGCATGATGAAAAACTAATTCCTACAATCATAAGAAACGCGCTGAATGGAAATCCTATTCCAATATATGGAGACGGTAAAAACATAAGAGACTGGCTGTATGTGCTTGATCATTGTAAGGGGATTGATTTGGCGTATCACAAAGGAAAAGCTGGTGAGACATATAATATCGGTGGAAGGAATGAAAGAACGAATATATATATTGCGAATAAAATCTGTGAAATTTTAGATGAATTGTATCCTGTTGAAAATAATTCAAAACTCAAAACTAAAAATTCAAAATTAAAAAGTTATAAGGATCTTATAACTTTCGTATCCGATAGACCAGGGCATGACAGAAGATACGCAATAGACGCAAGTAAAATAGAAAATGAGCTTGGATGGAGAGCGGATGAGAACTTTGAAAGCGGTATTGTGAAAACAGTTAAATGGTATTTGAATAAATATGGAGAAATTAAAAATGGATAAAGAAATTTTACAATTAATAGGAAGAGACAGAGAGTTATTTGAAGATGATATAAAAAAATACGAAAAAGAGTTACAAAATATTATTTCAAATTCTTCTTTTTTAGTAATAGGAGGAGCAGGCAGTATTGGAAGTGCTACGGTAAAAGAAATTTTTAAAAGAAATCCGAAAAAACTTCATGTGGTTGATATAAGCGAAAATAATTTAGCCGAACTTGTCAGGGATATTAGAAGTTCTCTTGGATATATTGACGGAGAGTTTAAGACGTTTGCTATTGATGCCGGAAGTTTTGAGTATGATGCTTTTATAAAAACTGATGGAAAATATGATTATGTGTTAAATTTCAGTGCACTTAAACATGTAAGAAGTGAAAAAGACCCATTTACATTGATGAGAATGATTGAGGTTAATATTTTAAATACGGAAAAAACTCTTCTTCAATCTATTGAAAATAAAACCCAAAAATATTTTTGCGTATCTACCGATAAAGCTACAAATCCCGTAAATATGATGGGTGCTAGTAAAAGAATAATGGAACTTTTTTTAATGAGAAGAAGTTTGGAAATTCCGGTATCGACTGCAAGATTTGCAAATGTGGCTTTTAGTGACGGAAGTTTATTATATTCATTTAATAGACGCCTTGAAAAGCATCAGCCAATTGTTGCTCCAAAAGATATAAAAAGATATTTTGTGACTCCTAAAGAATCAGGTGAATTATGTCTTATGAGTGCGATTTTTGGAGATAACAGAGATATATTTTTCCCAAAGCTTAGTGAAAAACTTCATTTAATTACATTTGCTGACATTGCTGTTAAGTATCTTAAAATGAGAGGGTATGAGCCATATTTGTGTCAAAGTGAAGAAGAAGCGAGAGAGCTTGTTAAAACTTTACCTCAAAAAGGCAAATGGCCTTGTCTTTTTACGATAAGCGATACTACGGGTGAGAAAGATTTTGAAGAGTTTTATACAGATGAGAACACAATTGACTGGGATAGGTTTAGTGGAATTGGAATCATTAAAAACGAGCCGGTTTTTAATGAGGAAAAATTAAATTATTTTATGAATGAAATTGAGAAAATGAAAAAGACTCTTAATTGGAATAAAAAAGAAATAGTAGAGCTTTTTGAATATATGTTGCCTGAATTCAGACATCTTGAAAGAGGAAAGTATCTTGATGAAAAAATGTAATAAAATAATTGAATTTATCAAAAATATTTATAAAAAAGATTTTATTGCTTTACATGAACCCATTTTTATAGGAAATGAAAAAAAATATATATGCGATACGGTTGATTCTACTTTTGTTTCAAGTGTTGGAGAATATGTAAATAAAGTAGAAGAAAAAATTTGTGAAATAACAGGCGCTAAATATGCTGTGGCTGTAGTAAATGGGACAAACGGGCTTCATTTGGCTTTAAAAGTAGTCGGAGTAAATGAGGGTGATGAAGTAATTACTCAAGCTTTGACTTTTGTAGCTACTTCAAACGCTATAGTTTATGCTGGGGCTAAACCTGTTTTTGTGGATGTTGATTTGGATACTCTTGGAATGAGTTCTAAGAGTCTTAGAAAATGGCTTGAAAAGAATGCAATAAAAAAAGGAAATGAAACATTTAATAAAACCACAGGAAACAGAATAAAAGCAGTAGTGCCTATGCATACTTTTGGTCATCCTTGTAGAATTGATGAAATTAAAAAAATATGTGATGAATGGAATTTAGAACTTATAGAAGACAGTGCCGAGAGTCTTGGAAGTTTATATAAAAATAAACATACAGGAACATTTGGGAAAGTTGGAGTTTTTAGTTTTAACGGAAATAAAATTGTTACAAGCGGCGGAGGAGGTATGATTGTCACAAATGATGAAAGTTTGGCAAAAAGACTAAAACATTTATCAACCACTGCAAAAGTTCCTCATAAATGGGAGTATTTTCACGATGAAGTGGGATATAACTACAGAATGCCAAATCTTAATGCTGCACTTCTTTTGGCACAGCTTGAAAATTTAGATAAGTTTTTAAGGATTAAAAGAGATTTGGCAAAAAGATATAAAAAATTTTTTGAAAATATTGGAATTGAATTTATTAATGAACCTAAAAATGCAAAAAGTAATTTTTGGCTTAATGCTATTAAATTAAAAGACATAAACGAAAGAGATGAGTTTCTTGAATGCACTAACAATAATGGAGTAATGACAAGACCAATCTGGACTTTAATGAATAAACTACCGATGTATAAGAATTGTCAAAATGACGGGCTTGAAAATTCTAGATATTTAGAAGAGAGGATTGTAAATATTCCAAGCGGGGTTGTAGTATGAAAGAGATAATAATTCTTGGAGCTGGAGGACATTGTCGCTCAATTATTGATGTGATTGAACTTGAAGATAAGTTTAAGATTGCTGGCATTATTGATAATGAGTTGCCTGTTGGCAGTAGGGTTTTGGATTATGAAGTTATAGGTAATGATAATGATTTGGAAATCTTAAGAAGTAAATATGAATATGCAATTATTGGAGTAGGGCAGATTAAAACTCCAAAAGTTAGAATAAAATTATTTAATTTACTTAAAAGCTTAAATTTTAAATTACCTGTGATTGTTTCACCAAGAGCTTATGTCTCAAAACATACAAAAATAGATGAAGGGACGGTTATTATGCATGATGCGTTAATTAATGCAAATGTGAAGATTGGAAAAAATTGTATAATAAATACAAAAGCATTAATTGAACATGATGTAGAAATTGAAGATAATTGTCACATTTCAACAGGTGCTGTAATAAATGGTGGTGTAATTGTGGGCCAAGGAAGTTTTATTGGTTCTAATGCAGTAACAAAAGAATACATTAAAATTCCTAAAAAAAGTTTTATAAAAGCCGGGAGTATAGTAAAATGAGTGTATTTATAATAGCGGAAGCCGGAGTAAATCATAACGGAAGTTTAGAACTTGCTAAAAAACTTATAGATGTAGCGGTGGAAGCCGGGGTAGATGCCGTTAAGTTTCAAACTTTTAAAGCAAAAAACTTAGTAAGTAAAGAAGCAAAGAAAGCAAAATATCAGGTAGAAAATACAGGAAGTAATGAATCTCAATATGAAATGCTTAAAAAACTTGAGCTTGGATTTGATGAGTTTGTAGAGCTTAAAGAGTATTGCGATGAAAAAGGAATAATGTTTTTATCTACCCCTTTTGATTTTGAAAGTATTGAGTTTTTGGATAGTTTAGGACTTGAAATTTTTAAAATTCCAAGTGGTGAAATTACAAATTATCCTTATTTAAGAGAGATAGCCAAATTAAAAAAAAGAGTGATTTTATCAACAGGTATGGCAAATATGTGTGAAATAGAACAAGCTCTTGATGTAATGGAAAAATTTGGCACAAAAAGGAAAAACATCACAGTACTCCACGCAAATACCGAATATCCAACTCCTATGGAAGATGTAAATTTAAAAGCGATGCTGACAATTAAAGAAGCTTTTAAGGTTGATGTGGGATACAGTGACCATACTTTGGGAATTGAAGTACCGGTAGCAGCTGTTGCTATGGGAGCAGTTGTGATAGAAAAACATTTTACACTTGATAAGAATATGGAAGGACCAGACCATAAAGCAAGTTTAGAACCCGATGAATTAAAAGCTATGGTAAAAGCAATAAGAAATATTGAAATTGCACTTGGAAACGGAATAAAAAAACCAAGTAAAAGTGAAAGTAAAAATATTGAAATTGCGAGAAAAGTTATTGTTGCTAAAAAAAACATAAAAAAAGGTGAAAAATTTAGCGAGGAAAATTTAACTGTAAAAAGAGCCGGAAAAGGAATAAGCCCTATGAGGTGGGAAGAGATAATAGGTAAGTTTGCAGATAAAGATTATAAAAAAGACGAAAAGATACAGTTATGAAAAAGGTGTGTGTTGTAACAGCCACAAGAGCGGAATACGGGCTTTTATATTGGCTTATGAAAGAAATTGAAAATGATAAAGAGTTGGAACTTCAAGTAATTGTTACCGGAATGCATCTTTCACCTGAATTTGGAATGACTGTTAAAGAAATAGAAAATGAGTTTGAAATAGATAAAAAAATAGAAATATTACTTTCATCTGATAGTAAAGTAGGTATTTCAAAAAGTATGGGACTTGCTCAGATTTCTTTTGCAGAAGCTTTTGATGAATTAAAACCTGATTTTGTCGTAGTATTGGGGGATAGATTCGAACTTATTCCAATAGTTTCGACTGCTGTAGTTTTTAATATTCCTGTTGTTCATCTTCATGGAGGAGAAAAAACCGAAGGAGCAGTTGATGAATATTTTAGGCATTCTATTACAAAAATGAGTTATTTACATTTTACATCGACTGATGAGTATAGAAAAAGAGTAATTCAAATGGGAGAAGAACCAAGTAGAGTTTTTAATGTTGGTGCTTTTGGACTTGAAAATATTTATAGACTTAATTTACTATCAAAAGAAGAATTAGAAAAAAGTTTAGGTGTTAAATTTCAGAAAAAAAATATGCTTGTGACTTATCATCCAGAAACTTTGAATGTTGAAAATATTCAAAAAGATTTTAAAGAAATACTTGAAGCTTTATATGAATATGATGGGATGATTATTTTTACAAAAGCAAATTCGGACACAGGTGGAAGAGTAATTAATCAAATGATAGAAGAGTTTATAAAAATTAAAAATGATACTTATCTGTTTGATTCATTAGGACAGCATAGATATTTGAGTTTGTTACAGTTTGTTGATATTGTACTCGGCAATTCTTCTAGTGGACTTATTGAAGTTCCTTCTTTTAAAAGAGCCACTATAAACATAGGAAATAGACAAAAAGGAAGAATCAAAGCTGAAAGTGTAATAGATGTAGAGACTAAAAAAGATAATATTTTGAACGCAATAAAATTAGTTTATACTGATGAGTTTCAGAAAAAGCTTAAAAATACTATAAATCCATATCAAAAAGAAAAATTTCCAAGTAGAAAAGTTATAGAAATTTTAAAACATATAGATGTAAATATGAAAAAAAGTTTTTGTGATATCGAGTTTGAAGGCAAGGATATTAAATGTTGAATGAAATTCTAATAAAACCTGATTCTACAATTATTGATGCATTGAGAGCAATTGATAAAGGAGCAATGAAAATAGCTTTTGTAGTTGATGAAAATAATAAACTTCTTGGAAGTATAAGTGACGGTGATATAAGAAGAGCATTGTTAAAGGGTAAAAATTTACACGACAGAATTCATGATATATATAATAAAAAGCCATTTTTTGTTTATGATAATTTTTATAGGAATAATCTTATTCAAACTTGTATAGAAAAGAAGATTTATAATATTCCTGTAGTAGATAAAAATAAAAAAATAGTAAAAGTTATAACTTTTGATGAGCTTGTAAAATCTAAAAAATATTCTAATAAAATTGTTTTGATGCTTGGAGGCTTGGGTACGAGATTAAGACCTCTTACTGAAAACATGCCTAAGCCAATGTTAAAAGTCGGAGGGAAGCCAATTCTTGAGACTATAATTGAGCAGTTTAAAAAACATGGATTTGAGAATTTTATTTTTTGTGTAAATTATAAAGCGGAAATTATAAAAGATTATTTTAAAGATGGGAAAGATTTTGGAATTAATATTGAATATGTGTACGAAGATAAAAGAATGGGGACAGCAGGAGCTCTTAGTTTACTAAAAGAAAGACCAAAAGAGCCTTTTTTTGTAATGAACGGAGATTTGCTGACGACAGTTAATTTTGCGTATATGCTTGAATATCACTTTGAAAATAAAGCAGTTGCTACAATGGGGGTTAGGGAGTATGAATATCAGGTTCCTTTTGGGGTGGTGAACACTATAGGAAATGAAATTTTTTCAATTGAGGAAAAACCAAAACAAAAGTTTTTTGTAAGTGCCGGGATTTATGTTTTAAATCCTGAAACGATTGATTATATTCCAAAAAATGAATATTACGATATGCCGAGTTTATTTGAAAAAATGATACAAGAAAAGAAAAATACTATAACATTTCCTATAAAAGAATATTGGTGTGATATAGGAAGGATTGAAGAATTTAAAAAAGCAAATGAAGATTATAAAAGGATTTTTGGTGAGTAAAATTTACGATGTAAATTTAGATTATTTAAGAGGGATATTGGCGATTTATATTGTTGTGTATCATTTATTAAGTTGGAATCATTTTATTGAATTAAATGGGAATACAATATTTATTAAATTGGCTTTTTATTTTGTTAGTTTATTTTTTATTATTAGTGGTTATGCTTTGACTATATCGGCTATAAATTATAATTATAATTTTAAAAATAGATGGGATGTGTTTTATTATTTTAAAAGAAGATTTGCTAGAATTTATCCACTATTTATATTAGTAATAGTTTTAGCGATTTTAATAGGATATAGAAATGTTAGTTCTATTATAGAATTTTTGTATCAAATAACTTTAACATTTAATATTTTTAATAGAGATGGATTAACTCCTGCTTCTTGGTCCATTGGGGTTGAAGTAACTTTTTATTTATGTTTTCCTTTGATTTTTATTATTTTTAATACACTATATAAATATAAGTTTCTCTTTAATATGGTACTTTTTCTAATAGTATTTTTTTTATTATTATTGTCATCTTATTATAATTTTTATGAAAAGTTTTCAGAAAAACATTATTTTTTCATATATGTTCATAATTTTTATAATCATTTATATTTTTTTTTAATAGGGATGTTTTTTGCTTTTAATAGGGAATATTTTTTTAATTTAAAAAATAAAAAATTTTTTAAATATTTTTTATTTTTTTTACTAATATTATTCTTAATTTGGAATTCACATTATACAAATTTATATTGGAATTATCTGTATGGGATTAATAGAATAATATTGTCAATTGCCTCTTTGGGAATATTTTTATTATTTTTATTATTTTTTAGTGTAAAAGATTATATAAAAAAAGTTTTGAAATTTTTAGGGGATATTTCTTATACAGTATATCTAATGCATCCATTATTTTTATATCTTTATGTATCTATGGTTCATAGGATAAGTAATTTATTACATTTATTATTATCAATATTTTTTGTAATTATTGGAAGTACGATTATCTATTTTTATTATGAGGATCCTTTGAGAAAATTAATTAATAGTTTGAAGGTAAAATAAAATGCAGAAAAGTAAATATTTAGCTATTATTCCTGCGCGTGGAGGTAGTAAACGACTTCCAAATAAAAATATTTTAGATTTAAACAGTAAACCTTTAATAGCATGGAGTATAGAAGCTGCAAAGAAAAGCAAATATATAGATGAAATTGTAGTTAGCAGTGATAGTGAGAAGATCTTAAAAATTGCTAAAGAATATAGTGTAAATATTATAAAAAGACCTGATGAGTTAGCAACTGATACTGCTTCTAGTATTGATGTGGTGAAACATGTAATTGAAAATTATCCAGGATATGAATATATAGTACTTTTACAGCCTACATCTCCTTTAAGGACTGAAAAACATATAGATGAAGCAATTGAATTACTTGAAAAAAAGAATGCAGATGCGGTAATAAGCGTATGCGAGATGGATCATTCTCCTTTATGGAGCAATACATTACCTGAAAGTTTGAGTATGGAAAATTTTTTAAAAGAAGATGTTAAAAATAAAAGAAGCCAGGATTTGCCTAAATACTATCGACTTAATGGAGCTATTTATATTTGTAAAATTGATAAATTTTTAGAAAAAAATACTTTTTTTTTAGATAAAAATATATATGCGTATATAATGGATAGGAAAAGTTCTATGGATATTGACGATGAGATTGATTTTAAGTTGGCAGAGGTGTTATTGAATGCTTAAAAGAATAAAAAATTCTTTATTTTTAAAAAATACTTTTATTTATACTTTTTTACAAATTTTTAATAAAGGTGTTTCATTTTTATTATTACCTATTTTAACATATTATCTCTCTCCAATAGATTACGGAATTATTTCTAATTTTAATGTTTTATTAGGAGTTTTTGCTATTTTTATATCTATAAGTGTACCAGGAGCAATTACTATAAATTTTTTTAAATTAAGGAATAATGAACAAATTGCGTATTATTTAGGAAATAGTTTTATTGTTTTATTTATAAATTTTATTGTGGTCTGTAGTTTAGTCTTTTTTTTAAAAAAATTAAATATGATAAATATCAAATTTACATATTTTTGGATTAGTATTATATTAATAACAGCTTTTTTTGAAATTTTAAGTCAAATATTTTTGATTATATTTAGAAATTTAGAAAAAGCTAAAATTTTTGCAATTTTTGAAATATCAAAAACTTTATTAAATATATTTATTACCTTGATATTAGTTATATATTTTAACTTACATTGGGTGGGTAGAGTTTCGGGAATAATTTTTGCGAATATATTATTTGGAGTTATTAGTTTATATATATTATATAAAATAAATTTTTTTAAAATTAAAATTATGAAAAAATATATTATTGATATATATAAATTTGGTCTTTCGCTTTTACCACATAATATAGCACTTTGGCTTAGAACAAGTATTGATATTATTTTGATTACAAATTTGATAAATGTTTCTTCTGCTGGAATTTATTCGTTTGGATATACATTTGGTGCAATGATAGGAATAATTGCACATTCTTTTAACAATGCTTTTGTTCCTTATTTATATAAAAAATTAGAAGAAAAAAATTTTAATGAAAATTTAAAAATTATTAAGATTACATATTTATATTTTATATTAATATTAATATTTGCTATTTTATATTCCTTATTGTTATATTTTTCTTTTCCTTATTTTATTAATAGTAATTTTCTTGAATCAAGAAACATAATAATTTGGATCGCATTAGCATATGCCTTTAATGGAATGTATTTAATGGTAGTGAATTATATTTTTTATGAGAAAAAAACTTTCTATATTTCTGTAACCACTATAATTATGAGTCTTTTGCAAGTATTAATATCTTATCTTTTTATAAAAGAATTTGGAATAATTGGTGCTGCTTATGCAAATGTTATTGTTTATTTATTTACTTTTTTAATTATTTGGAAAATAAGTACAAAAGTATATTCTATGCCATGGAGTTATTTCTTTACAAAGGTTAAAAATTGAAACAGAAAATAAAGTCAATTTTATTTTTTTTTAAATTATTGTTTTTTAAACAAAAATATGATGTAATTTTTTCTTATTCTAATCATTTTAATAGAGGCGCAAACGGAGAAAATATATTTTTAAAACCTTTTCTGAAAGTGTGTGAAAAATATAATATTAAATATTTATTATTAGAAGAAACAGATTTAAAGGGTATGTATAATACTTATCCTAGAAATGAAAAAGCAATTTATTTAGATTTAATTACATTTTTACAGATTTTATTAAGGAAATTTTTTTCAAAAAAAAATAAATTTTATGATATAGTTGATGATGAGTATTATGTAAGAGAGAAAAAGATTTCTAAGATTCTGCAAAGGATATTCTTTAGAAATTTAAAATGTAATTTATTTATTACTTTAGCTCACAATAATGTGATTTTATGGAGGGAAATAAATAAAAAAGCTTTAATTTGTGATTATCAACATGGAATTATTTCTAATAATCACAAAGGTATTATTTTAAATAGTAAAGCATGTAAAATAAAGAGTAAACCAAAAGTTATTACATTGGTTTATGGAAAAGGTTTTAGAAATATTTTGTTAAAATCAGATAAAACGAATTATTTTAATAAAAAAAATATTAAGACAATTGGTTTTTATAAAAAAATTGATGATTATAAAATTAGACAGAATAATAAAATTATTTTATTGAGTTTACAAAATACTGATCTTTCTTATTTAAATTTGAAAAAATATTATAAGTTAATCCAACTTATTATTGAAATTAATAAAGATTTTTTGATTCAACATGGGTATGAAGTTTGGTTCAAGAATCATCCCAGATATAATAATCAATATAAATTAGAGTTTGAAAAGAAGTTAAATTTTATTAAGTTTGTGGAAGATAAAATAAGTTTAGATAACTTAACAGAAAATGTACATTTACATATTACTTTCCATTCTACAACAGCATTTGATGTTGCTTTAAAAGGAATTCCGACTATATTCGTTGATATGTTTAATTTATTTTCTCCAAAAGAAATTTTTTTTAATCAATATAACTATCCTTTAAAAGATTTTAGAGTAACTAACCCGAATCAATTGCAAAAGTTGTTATTAAAATTGGAAAATGAAGAAATATATCAGACATATTCAAAGCAAGTTTATGATTGGGCAAGGGAGTTTTATCAAGATTTTAATGAAGAAACTTTTTTAAAATTAGTTAAGGAAAGTAAAAAATGAAAATTTTACATATTATAGAAACATTAGGATTAGGTGGTGCTGAAAGGGCTTTAGTCGATTTAGTTCCATATTTACAAAAAAAAGGTTTAGATATTAATGTTGCAACATTATTTGATAACAATGATTTAGAAAAAGAACTTTTAAGACAAAATATTAATGTTTATAATTTAAATTTATCCTATAAGTGGAATATTTATGAGGGCATAACAAAGTTGAATACGTTAATAAAAGAAAACAAATATGACATTATTCATGCTCATTTATTTTTTGCATATTTTTATACAGGACTAACAAAATCTTTTTTCCCAAATATTAAAAGAATAGTTACATTTCATAATTTACCTTTTAATGAGAATAATTATGATTCTTTAATAAAAAAAATAAGAAAAAAAATAGATTGTTTTATTTTAAATAAAAGTTTTGATTCATATATTGCAGTAAGTAATGCTGTAAAAGAACACTATGAAGAGCATTGTGCTTTACGAAATATCAATACTATTTATAATCCGTTAAAAATAAAAGATATTATGTCTTATAAAGGAGATAAAAAATTAAAAGAGAGCTTAGGTTTAGCTAATGAAGATTTCATTATATTAACAGTTGGTAGATTTGTAGAACAAAAGGGTTATAAAGAAATTTTAAGAATTGCAAATTTTTTTGAAAAAAAATATAAAAATATAAAATTTATCTTTGTAGGAGAAGGACCATTAAAAGAATTTTTAAAAAAAACAATGTCAAAGAATATTTATATTTTGGAAACTATGGAACATAAAGAAGTTATAAAGTTATATGATATAGCTGACGTTTTTTTGCTGCCAACTTATGAAGAAGCTTTTGGATTGGTCGTGGCAGAAGCAATGATAAAAAAAGTACCAGTTATTTCAACAAATGTTGGAGGATTAAGAGAGTTAGTAATTGATAAAAAAACGGGGTTTTTAGTTGAGGTTAAAAATATAGAAAAAATAAAAAAATTAATTGAGAAAATTTATCGAAAAGAAATAGATACTAAATATATTACAGAGAATGCTTTTAATCATATTCAACAATTTGATATAGAAAAAATTGTTGATGAAATATTACAAGTTTATAAAAGGATAATTTAACAATGTGCGGTATAGCAGGGTTTATTGATTACAATAAAAAGTCTGATAAAAATATTTTATCTGAAATGATAGATAGAGTATATGAAAGAGGTCCAGATGATAAAGGGTTATTTTTTAAAGTAGCTACTAATTATAATTTAGGTTTGGCCCATAGAAGGTTATCGATTCTTGATTTAAGCAATGCTGGTCATCAGCCAATGTACTTTGAAAATTTAGTAATAACGTATAATGGAGAAGTGTATAACTTTAGAGAAATTAGGAAAGAGTTGGAAATTTATGGATACAGTTTTCATTCTAATACTGATACTGAGGTAATTTTAAAAGCGTTTCATAAATGGGGAGTAAAAGCTGTAGATAAATTCAGAGGAATGTTTGCTTTTTGTATTTATGATACAAATTTAGAAAAAATATATTTATTTAGAGACAGAGCAGGTGTTAAACCTTTATATTATTATTGGAAAAACAATGTGTTTTTGTTTGGTAGTGAAATAAAAACTTTTTATCCAAATAAGTTTTTTGAAAAGCAAATTTGTTTTGAAGCATTAAGTGATTATTTTAGATTTGGATATATAAACGCACCTCTTTCAATTTTTGAAAATACGTTTAAACTTCTACCTGGAACATATCTTGAATTTGATGTTAAGTCAAAAAAATTTTTTATTAAACAATATTGGAATATTCAAAATTTTTATAAAGATAAAAAAGATATTTCATATGACGGAGCAAAAAAAGAACTTGAGAATATTTTAATAGATTCTTTTAAATTAAGAATGGTGGCAGATGTACCAGTAGGTAGTTTTCTAAGTGGAGGGATTGATAGTAGTTTAGTTACAGCAATATTACAAAAACATACTAATACAAAAATTAAAACTTTTACTATCGGATTTGAAAATGAAAAATATAATGAAGCACCATATGCCAAAAAAATAGCAGAATATTTAGGAACGGAACATTATGAATATTACTGTACTGAAAAAGAGACTATGGAGATAATTACAAAGCTCCCTGATATTTATGATGAACCTTTTGCTGATATTTCCTCTATTCCAACTGCTTTAGTTTCAAAGGTAGCTAAACAAGAAGTAAAAGTAGTGCTTTCAGGAGATGGAGGTGATGAAGTTTTTGGAGGATATACAAGTTATTATTTATTTTTAAACAGATATAAACTTTTAAATAAAGTTAGAAAATTCAAACATATAATTAATATGTTTCCATCACTAAATTTTGTAAATGATAAATATAATATGAAATTGTTAAAGATTCATGATACTTTGGAATTTAATAATATAGCAAATATGTTTCGAGTTTCTAATTTAGTTTTTTCTAATAAAGAAATAAAAAAAATAATGAAAAAGACAACTCTATCAAAAGTTGATATTGAAGAAAATCTTAATGATTTGGAAAAAATGATGATAATCGACTTTCTTACCTATCTTCCAAACGACATTCTAACAAAAGTAGACAGAGCAACAATGGGTGTTTCATTAGAAGGTAGAGAGCCGTTGCTGGATAATAAAATTATTGAATATGCTGCTTCTTTACCAATTGAATTTAAAATTAAAAAAAGAATTTTAAAAGATATTCTTGCTAATTATATTCCAAGAAAAATGTTTGAGAGAAAAAAAACGGGGTTCGGGATTCCTATAAATGATTGGTTAAGAAATGAATTAAGACATTTAATAGATTATTATTTTTCTGAAATGTTTTTAAAAAAAATAGAATTTTTAGATAAACAATTTCTTTTGAATTTAAAAGAAAGATTTTTAACTGGTAAGAATGATGATAAAAAAATTTGGACTATTCTGACGTTTATAATGTGGTATGAAAAAAATATGAAGGGTATTAAATGAGTAAAAAAATATTAAAAAAGATTTTTTTTGATATATATTTCTTATTAAATAATAAAAAAATGTATAATAATATTATTAATAAAGGTTATTTAACAATATTGAATCTTCATAGGATTTCCCCTCAAAAAAATAAGTTTTATAATCCTTTATCTCCTGAATTATTCGAAATTTTAATAAAATTTTTAAAAGAAAAATATGATATTATCACTTTTAAAGATATAGAAAATATTAAACATGTCTCTAAATTAAATAAACCTAATGTGATTTTATCGTTTGATGATGGTTATTATGATTTTTTAGAATATGCTTGTCCTATTTTAAGTAAACATAAAATTTCTGTAAATATGAATATTATACCTTCTTGTGTAAAGTCTCAGGAACCTATGTGGAATATTAAAATGTATGATTATTTAAATGCTGCTTCCGATTTATTATTAAAAGAAATAAATATTCCTAATTTTAATTATAAATATAATGGAGATAAAACATTATTTGGAATAAAACTTAGTGCTTTTTTGAAAAATAAACCTTTTGAAGAAAGGAAAAAATATTTAAAGCATTTGGATGTAATTTTTGAAAAAATCGATAATGTAACTTTTACAAAAATGATGAATGAAGAAAATGTAAAAGAAATTTCTAAAATTCATGAAATTGGAGTTCATTCATATTATCATGAATCTATGGGAGTAGAATCTCAAGAATTTTTTGAGAAAGATTTTTATCTTTGTAAAGATTATTTTGAAAATGTTTTAAAATTACCAATGAACATTTATGCTTTTCCAAATGGAAGTTATAAAAATGAAAATATTCAATTCTTACAAAGAAATAATATTACACATATTTTGTTGGTGAATAATGATTTTTCAAATTATAAAACAAATATTTATAATCGTTTTACTTTTTATGGAGATTCTAAAAATGAAATTAAATTAAGGGCATTAGGATTTAAAAAATGAATAAAATTCTTTATATTTCTCTTACAGGTATGACAGAGCCTCTTGGTAGGTCGCAGGTTTTAGAATATTTAATAGATTTAAGTAAAAAAGGGAATGATTTTTATTTGATTTCTTTTGAAAGAGAAAAAGATTTAAAAGATATTGAGGAAGTTAAAAAAATAATTGAAGAAAATAATATTAAGTGGGAATATTTTATTTATAAAAAAAACAAATTTAAACAATTAAAAGAAATTTATAAAGTAGTAAAACATATAAAAAAATTGAATAAAAAGGAAAATTTTCAAATATTTCATACCCGTAGTTTTTTACCGACTTTAATTGGATTTTTGAGTAAAAGAAAAAATATAAAAATAATTTTTGATATTAGAGGTTTTTGGATAGATGAAAAATTAGATTCAGGGAGAATGAAAAGTACATTTTTATATAAAATACTAAAAAAAATAGATGATTATTTGTATAAAAACGCTGACCATGTTGTTACATTAACACATAAAGCAAAAGATATTTTAAGTGAGAATTTAAAAATTCATAATGAAAAAATTACTGTAATTCCAACTTGTGCAAATAAAGAGATATTTCAAAAAATAGATAACTTTGAAAAAGAAAAAATTAGAAAAGAGTTTAATTTTACTAATGATGATATTTTGCTAATTCATACTGGTACTGTAAGTGGGTGGTACGACTTCGATAAAGAATTAAAACTCATTAAATATCTGATAAATAAAAATGAAAATATTAAATTTATTATTCTTAATAAAAATGAACATGATTTTATAAATAAAAAATTACAAGAGTATAAGATAGACAAATCAAAAGTTATATTAAAAAGTGTGCCATTTGAAAAAGTTAGTCAGTTTTTAAATATTTCAGATTATTCTATTTTTTTTATTAAACCTTCGTATTCAAAACAGGCATCAGCTCCTACAAAATTTGCTGAAAATGTAGCTTGTCATTTGCCTTCTATTACCAATAAAGGTGTTGGTGATATGGAATATTATTTGACTCAATATAAAGTTGGTAAATTGATTGATTTAGAAAATATTAATTATGAAGAATATGAAGAAATTTTAAAATTTATTGAAAAACCAGATATAAATGAAAATGATTTCGAAAAATTATTTAATGAACATTTTGATAAAAAAATGGCAGTAAAGAAATATGATAATATTTATAAAAGGTTGATTAATGAATAAGTATGTTTTTTTTACTTTTAATGATTTTTCAAAACACGGGGGCGGTGTTATTCGAATGTATGGAATATTAAATTCCTTAGCAGAATTAGGAAAGAATGTAACTTTAATTTCAAATGCTAAAAATTATGAAAATTTTCATCCTGATATAAAACATATTTTTTTAAATTGTAAATTAAACAAACAACAAAAAAGATTTTTTCAGTTTTGTGTAGCAATATTGCCTCATTGGATTAATAAATTTTTGTTTAGAAAATATTTGAAGGCTTTTAAAAATTTAGGTATTAATGAAGATAATATTATTTTTTTTGAATATCTGGATAATAGTTTTGGATATTTTTTAAACAAAGAAAACAATATTAATAATTATATAAATGATATTCATGGTTTAGCTGTATTAGAATTTCAATATAAAAAATATAATGGAATAAGAAAAATAATAAATAATTTTAAAGCTTATGTAGCAAAAAAACATGATAAAAAAATTTATAAAAATTCAAAAAAATTGATAGCAGTTTCTGATGAAATGAAAAGTTATTTATCAAAATTTTATGAAATAGATAAAAATAAAATTTGTGTATTAAAAGATGGGATAAATGAAGCGTTATGTAATCAAGAAATTGATAAAAAGTTGTTAGAAGAATTGATAAATAAGTATAAAAGTGATGATTCAAAGATAGTTTTATTTGCTGGAAATTTTAAAGATTTAGGAGGGGTAGATGATTTGGTAAAAGCTTTTTTAAAAGTTTTAAAAAAACGAGAAGATGTTAAATTATTGCTAATAGGTGATGGAGAACATTATGATTGGATTAAAAATTTAATCGAAAAAGAAAAATTAGAAGGTAAAATAATTTTATTAGGAAGAATCCCATATAATAAATTAAGAACTTATCAAGAAATAGCAGATGTTATAGTCTGTCCAGATAAAGATCATCCATATTCACATATGGTTCCTCATATTAAATATTATGATTCTTTAATTTCAGGTAAGCCTGTAATTAATGGTAGTTTTGATGTCATAAAAAACATAAACCAAAATGAAGAACTCTCTTTATTGTTTGAACCTTCAAACATTGAAGATTTATCACAAAAAATAATTTATGCTATTGAAAATAATGAAGAATTAAAAGAGAAATATAAAAATGTAAAAGAAAAAATCTGTAAAGAATTTACTTATAAAAAATTTGTAGAAGATTTTTTAAAAATTTGTAAAGGAATTTAATGATTAAAAATTTATTTATTGATGTGATTTTAGTATTAATTATTTTCATAATATATTTTATTATTCAACCAATTACATTAAATAATCCTGATTATTTCAATATTAAAAATCTTATTATTCCTAGTATTTTAGTAATTTTTTATTTAGTATATAAATATTTAATAAATTGTTTATCATGTTTTTTGTTGTTTTTTTTCTATTTTTTATTATATTCAGTTATAGTAAAAATTAATTTTGGTGGAGGAAATTTATTTGAATTTTTTATTGTAATTTTGTTTGATTATTTTTTAATTAGTTTACTAATGCTTATAAAGCAATCTAAAATTCATCAAAAAATTAAATTAATTATACTTTTTTTTATTTATTTAATTTTTATTTTACCTTTATTGTTTTATTTGTTTTATAACTATAATGATGGTGTAGCAGTTACAACAAATATATTGAATGCAATATTTCAAACAAATGTAAAAGAATCAAAAGAATTTTTAGCTACATATATTGGAATAGATACTTATATTTTGTTTTTTATTGTATTAATTATTGTTTTTTTTATATTAAAAGTTTTTATTAAAAGTAATATACAAATTAAAAATAAATTTTTGATTTTCAATCTTTTAATTCTATTTTTGATAGTAAGTTTAAACATAAAAAATTTACAACCAATAAATTTTATAATGAATTCATATAAAGAGTATCAAAAACAAGTTGAAACATTTAAAAATATAAATTTTGGTAAAGAAAAAAATAATAAATTTGAAAAATATGATTTTAATAAAAGTGAAACTATAGTCATTGTTATAGGGGAATCTTTGAATAGAAATCATATGAGCTTATACGGATATAAAAGAAACACAACTCCTTTATTAAAACAATTAGATAAAAAAGGAGAAATTTTAGTTTTTAGAAATGCATATGCTAATTTTGTAGCAACTGAACCATCACTGTCATATGCTTTAACTAATATAAATCAAATTAATGAAGAAAATATTACAAAAATTATCGATTTAATTAGTTTTTTAAAAGAAAAAGGATTTAAAACTTATTGGATTACTAATCAGAATATAGGGAATGATCTTGTTTCAGCTATTGCTAAAAAAGCAAATGTATTAATAAATTTAAATAAGAATAGTAATGTTTCTTATGGAGGAAGTTTTGATCAGAATATTTTTATACCGTATAAAAAAATTTTAAAACAAAAAATTACAAAAAAAGTTATATTTGTTCATTTGATGGGAAGTCATGCAAATTATTGTTTAAGATATCCTATTCATAGTAATTTTAATCATTTTAAAGGGAATGTAAATTCACAAGTTTTTCCTAAATTATCTAAATTAAATAATAAAATTGAAAGTATTGATGAGTTTTTTTCAAAAATAAAGACAATACATAATTTGAGAAGTTTTAAAGATTTTATAAAACAACTATTAGGTAATTCAATAAAAAATTTTAATTGTTATGATAATAGTGTATTATATAATGATTATATAATATTTAATCTAATTGAGTATTTAAAAAAATTAGATCCAAATAAAATGAAAATGTTAGTTTATTTTTCCGATCATTCAGAAGATATAGACCATCAATTAGCACATAATCCTGAACTTTATACTCCTGATATGGCTGAAATACCATTGATTATGTGGTTTTCCGATGAATATAAAAGTACACATATTTATAAAAATTTAAAAAATAATGAAAAAAAACTATTTTGTAATGACTCAATTTATAATACTATATTAGGTATTTTAGGATATGAGAATTGTAATAAACATGAATATCATAATCTAACTTGTAAAAATTATTTTTTGCCAAATGATAAAGCATATATTTTACATAGTAAAAAACTTTATAAATCTCGTAAAAAGTATGAGCAATGAAAAAAAACTTTTTTATTGTATTTGGGGGTTTGTTTTTTGCGTTAATAATATGGGTAATTGGAATATATTATTTTGATATTTTAAGTAGTACAATATTTAAGGATAGGATTTATGGTATTAATTATTTTAATAAATATTATGAATTTTTGTTAGGATTAATTATTTATATAATAATACAGCTAATATTATTTTTTTGGAATAGAAAATATGCTTTTATTTGGTTTGTTAAAGGATTTTTGATAACACTAATTTTTATGATGTTTTATGAATATAAATATGGTGGTGATCCAGCATATTATGCTGATGAAGCATTGAAAAATATTGTTAATTTTAGATTTGGAGAAAGTGGAACCTATAATATAATTATTATTAATCATTTTTTTACTTTTTTAGTGGGAAAAAGTTATTACTCTTTAAAAGTATTAAATTCATTTATAGGTTTTTTAGGAATTTTATTTATTTATAAAACATATGAGTACATTCTGAATAAATTAAATTTGAAAATAAATAGATATTTTATATATATACTGTTTTTTTTCCCCTCAATACTTTTTTGGTCTTCAATTCTTGGAAAAGACCCTTTAAATCTTTTTTTTATTGGAATATTTGTATATGCATTTGTACATTTTATTGACTCTCCAAAGTTAAAGTATTTAATGTTAATTGTTCTATCTATTTGGTTAGTTTCGTATATAAGATCTTGGTGGTCTTTAATTATGATGATTTCAATTTTTTTATATTTTTTAAAAATCAATAATCTTAAAAATTTTATGTTTTTCTCAATATTAACTCCTATAGTTATATATTTAATGATACTGTTTTTACAGAAAAATGGAATTGATTCTATTCAAGCTCTTTTTATAAAAATGAATTATACTATGAAAAATCTTTCTTATGGTGGTAGCAGTGTAGGAGTTGCTAAAATTAATAATTTTTTTGATTATATTCTTTGGTTTGTTCCTAATCTTTTTACTGCTCTTTTCAGACCGATGCCTTGGGATATAAGAAATGCTTTTACTGCTTTGGCAGCAGTTGAAAACTTAGTATTATTAGTACTTGTATATAAATATATAATAAAAAATTGGAAACAAATTTATTCAATAAAATATATCAAATTTTTAATACTTCTAATTTTTTCTTGGGCATTGTTTTATGTAATTATCTCTCCAACAAATCTTGGTATGGCAGCAAGATTTAAACTACAAGTTTTACCAATAATGTTAATAATAATTGGAGTAAGTTATGAAATATACAGACAAAAAAATAGCAATCTCTCTTAATACCGCCTGGAATATTTACAATTTTCGTCTTGGGCTTATAAAGGCTTTACAAAAGGAAGGGTATGAGGTAATAGCTATTGCTCCAGGGGATGAATATGCTAAAAAATTAGAAAATGAGGGGGTTAAATTTTATGATATAAAAATTAACAACAAAGGTACCAATCCTTTTGAAGATATGAAACTTATTTTTGATTATATAAAAGTATATAAAAAAGCAAAACCGGATGTGATATTATCATATACGATTAAGCCTAATATCTACGGCTCAATTGCGGCAGGTATTGTGAAAATCCCTGTTATTTCAAATATTTCAGGGCTTGGAACGGTGTTTTTGAATGATTCTATTACGTCAAAGATAGCAAGAAACTTATATAAGATAGGGTTAAGATTTCCCAAAAAAGTCTTTTTTCAAAACAGAGACGACAGGGATTTGTTTGTAAAATATAAGCTTGTAGATATAAAAAAAACAGATTTGTTGCCTGGTTCAGGAATAGATACGAAGAGGTTTGCTCCTATTGAAATTCAAAGAGATGATAATAAAATAAAATTTCTTATGATAGCGAGACTTGTAAAAGATAAGGGGCTTTTTGAATATTTAAAGGCAGCTGATGAACTCAAACAAAAATACAGAAATGTAGAGTTTTTGCTGCTTGGGGCTTTTTATCCGGGTAATCCTACGGCTATTACAAAAGAAGAGCTTAATGAGTGGGTAAAAAGAGGAATCGTTAATTATTTGGGTGTTAGTGATAATGTAAAAGAAGAAATAGCAAAGGTTGACTGTGTGGTGCTTCCAAGTTACAGAGAAGGGCTGAGCCGAGTTCTTTTAGAAGCGGCAGCTATGGCAAAACCAATTGTTACTACTGATGTTCCGGGATGTCGTGACGTGGTGGATGACGGGGTTAACGGGTTTTTATGTGAAGTAAGAAACTATAAAAGTCTGGCTGAAAAAATGGAGAAAATGATAAGCTTAAGTGACATAGAAAGAAAAATAATGGGACGAAAAGGAAGAGAAAAAATAATAAAAGAATTTGATGAAAAAATAGTTGTTGAAAAATATTTAAATGCTATAAAAGAAATTTTATAACCCCTTTTTACCAAGCATCACCAAAATAGTTTTGATAATAGTTTTAATTTCAAGTCCTAGTGACCAGTTTTTTATGTAATAAAAATCATACATAAGTTTCTGACGGGTATCTTCTATATTTTGTCCATAATGATAGTTCACCTGAGCCCAACCGGTGATTCCGGGAGCTGTTTTATGTCTCTCATGGTAAAACGGAAAGGTTTTTTCGTATTCTTTTACGAGTTCGTCCCATTCGGCCCTTGGTCCTATCATATGCATTTCACCCTTGAATACGTTAATAAGCTGAGGTAGTTCATCAATACGCGTTTTTCTCATAAAAGCTCCCCAAGGAAAGATTCTCGGGTCGTTTTCCTGGGTATATTTATTAAAAAATTTTATATCAGTTCTCATCGAGCGGAATTTATAGCATTTAAACGGTTTGCCGTCTTTCCCGATTCTGTATTGAGTAAAAAACACCGGACCGTCCGGGGATTCTTTTTTTATTCTGTATGCCGAATATGCCATTATCGGAAAAGCCAAGATGAGTAAAGTTCCGCCTGTTAAATAATCAATTACTCTTTTTTGAAAATATTGAAATTTCGTGTATGGTTTCATAACCGGAAAATGTTTTTCACTTTTATAAGGAACGTAATATTTTTGAAATTTTTTTTCTAAAAATTCTTCGATAGTTGTCACATTTTTGTTAGATAGTTTTTTTATAATCTTTTTAGTGAATTCATAAGGTGTATTAATTATTATGAGTTCATTCGGATGGTTATTAACAATTTCCATGATTTCTTTTTCGCTATAAAGAGGAAGTTTTATGATTTTTTCTTTTTTTTGTAAAATTTCTAATTCATATGTTAAGAAATTATATTTATTGCCGATTATAATCATGACCCCTTTTCATCCTTTTTCCCTTTTAAATCCTTTCGAATTATATTATAATTTTGTCAGTGATCCAATATAAACCACGCGTTTTATTCAATGGAGAAGGGATGATATGAAAAAAATATTATACGGGGGTATGATAGTATTATTGTTTTTAGGGTGTAATGCTAAAAAAGAATATATTTTATTTCAAAATGATATAAATGCCACAAAAAAACCTGCTAAAAAAACAAACAAAATCCGTTATATCTATCAGTATAAAATAGTTCCAAGTGATAGATTAAGTATTACTGTGTTTAATCACCCTGAACTTAGTACCTCAGCTACCAATATAAAAGGAATACAGGTATATCCTGACGGCACTGTTTCTCTGCCTTTGATAGGAGAGGTGAAAGTTGCCGGTCTTACCGAAAGAGAAGCATCTCAAAAAATACAAAAACTATACGCCCAATATATAAAAAAACCTTATGTAAAACTTGAAGTATTGACAAAAAAAGTATATGTCTTAGGTGAAGTCAGACAACCTGGAATAGTCCAACTCTCAGGTGATTATACTACTCTCATAGAAGCAATTTCCCAAAAGGGCGGATTAAACGATACCGCAATGAGAAAAAATATTTTAATAATAAGCGGAGGATTTGATTCACCAACTATCAGACAGGTGGATTTGACAAAAATAAGCTCTCTTAATTATAAAAATCTTTTATTGAAGCCAAATGATATTGTTTATGTACAACCTATGGGTACCAAACCTCTTGATGTTAAAATTCAGGGTGTTCAGCCTATCTTAGGATTTATAAACAGTGTTCTTTCTACATTTGTTAATATAAAAATTATAGCTGAATAAGGAAATATATGGAAAACGTTAATACACAAGAAATAGATCTGAAAGAAATATTAAACATAATAAAAAATAATAAATTATTAATAATTTTCTTTACGTTTCTTTTTGTAATTGGTGCGTATGTGCTTTTATATTTTACTACCCCTCAATATAAGACGTACGGAACCGTAGAAATTTCATCAGGTAAATCGGCTCAGGCGAATGACCAGCTGATTCAGGCACTTAATTTATACAGTGGACCTAATAACCTTCAAACGGAAATTCAAATTTTAAAATCAAGAAATATGCTGATAAAGGCACTAGATAAAGTAAATTTTACTAAAAGATTTTATATTAAAAAGCATTTTAAAACTACTGAGATAGCGGGTTTTGATTTTCCGTTTGATGTAGTTATTACTCCTGATATAAAAGCACAAATTGTTATAGTTCCTCTTGAAACAAATAAGGCTTTAATTACTATTAATACTAAAAAAGGAGAAATTCAAAAAGAGATAGCTTATAATACCACTTATGAAATTAACGGATATAAATTTATAGTAAATAAAATAAAATCTCCTAATTTGGATGCTAAATATATTGTAAATTTTTTAGATAAAATTTCGGTAGCAGAGTCATTAAAATATAAGTTGAATATCTCCCCTTTAGCTCCAAAAGCAAGTATTATTAAAGTTGAATTTTCGGACAATCTCCCAAAAAGAGCCGCTGATTTTGTAAATACCTTAATGAAAGTATATATAACTCAAAGTATAAAAGCCAAAACAAAACAGCTTGACCAGACTTTAAACTTTATAGATAATCAGCTGAAAATTGTCTCTAAGAAATTGGCCGAATCGGAAATTGCTCTTGAAAATTATAAAAAGAAGAATAAAGTTGTTGATTTGGGTATTGAAGCTCAAAATATTTTACAAAAATTAAATGATTTACAAGCACAATTAAATGAGCTTATTTTAAAAGAAAATTTAATCGAATTTATAGAAGAAAAAATAAAAGATTCAAAAACCACCTCTTTGGTATCCGCTAATATCCTGGAAGATAAAGTTCTTGCCGATTTAATTACTCAGTTACAGCAGCTTTTATTGAAAAGACAGGATTTATTGATAGAATATACTATAAAACATCCGGATGTTATTAAAACGAATGAGCAGATAAGAACTGTAAAACAGATGATAATCAACCGTATTCAAAATATAAAAGAAATGCTTCTTTCAAAAAGAAAGATGCTTGAAAATATGATTGATAAATATAATAAAATGCTTGAAGCGCTTCCTCAAAATGAGAGAAAACTTGTAAATTTACAAAGAACTTATCAGGTTAATGAAAAAATTTATTCATATCTTTTAGAAAAAAGAGCGGCAACGGCTTTGGCTAAATCCAGTATCGTCAGTGATAACAGAATTATTGATACGGCTTTAGTACCTGATAAACCTTATAAGCCAAAAAAAAAGCTTGTAATAGCAATTGGTATAATATTAGGACTTATTTTAGGTATTGTAGTAGCTATAATTAAAGAATATCTAAATACTAAAATCTCTTCTATTGAAGATATAAAAAAAGTTACTGATGTGCCATTGGTTGGAACGGTTCCGCATTTCAAAAAAACAGATAGTGTGTTAAAGATATTTGAGAATCCGAAATCTTCCATTGCTGAAGCTTTTAGGGCTATAAGAACGAATATAAGATTTCTTTCACCTAAAGATACGGAAATAATTACTATTACTTCTACTATTTCAGGAGAAGGAAAGACAACGGTAGCGTCTAATCTCGCGGCAATATATTCAATGGCTGGTAAAAAAACCGTTATCATAAATTTGGATATGCGTAAACCTTCTCTTCATATGGTCTTTGGAATAGAAAATGATAAGGGTATAAGTAACGTATTGGCAAAACAAGCCGGTATTGACGAAGTTATTCACTCGACGAAATACGCTAATCTTGATGTTATTCCATCAGGCCCTATTCCTCCAAATCCGGGGGAGCTTATCCAAAGCGAAATGATGGATGAAATAATAAAATATCTTCAAAAGAAATATGATATCGTTATTTTTGATACACCTCCGGTAGGTCTGGTAGTGGATGCTATTTCAGTTCTTACTAAATCCGATATAAACTTATACGTATTTAGGGCCAATTATTCCAAAAAAGAATTTATAAATAATGTAAATGATTTAAAATATAATAAAAAAATAAAAGGGCTCGGTATAATACTTAATGATGTGAAATCAAAATCATCTTACGGATACGGATATGGTTATGGGTATGGGTATTATAGTGAGGAAAAATGATCTTTTTTAAAAAATTAAAACCTTTATATTTAAAAACGGATATTCATTCTCATCTGTTGCCGGGTATTGATGATGGGGTTAAGTCATTGGATGAAAGTATTGAAATTATTAAAAAATTTATTTCTTTAGGATATAAAAAGCTTATAATTACTCCTCATGTAATGGAAGATACGTATAATAATTCTACAAAAATAATTTTAAATAAATTTAAAGAACTTCAAAATGCTGTGAAAAATTTAGATATAGAGTTGGATATATCCGCCGAATATTATGCTGATTCAGAGTTTTTGAAAAGAATTGAAACCGGTGATTTATTGCCTATAAATGATAAATATCTGCTGTTTGAAACTTCTTATTATGAAAAACCTATAAATTTGGAAGAAATTGTTTTTAAAATTCAGACTAAAGGGCTGACCCCAGTTCTTGCCCATCCTGAAAGATACAGATATATAGAGGATTTAGATGATTATAAAAAATTAAAAGATTTAGGAGTGCTTTTTCAATGTAATATTAATTCCTTCGGAGGATTTTATGGTAAAAATGTTCAAAAAAAGGTAAAATATTTAGCAAAACAACATATGATTGATTTTCTCGGAAGTGATTGTCATTCGATGAAGTATATGGATTTATTGGAAAAAGTGATAAAAAATAAAAATTTTATAAAATTAATAGAAAAAAATAGTATTAAAAATAACAGTATTTAGATTAAATTTAATTAAGAAATATCTTGGATAAAAGAATGAAAGCAGCATTTTTAGATAGAGACGGAGTGATTAATGAAGATTATGGATATGTTAGTAATATTGATAAATTTAAATTTAAAAAAGGAATTTTTGAATTATTAAGATTTTTAGAAATGAATGGATATGCTCTTTTTATTATTACTAATCAAAGTGGAATAGCAAGAGGATTTTATAATGAAGAAGATTTTTTTAAATTGACTAAATGGATGAAAGAGGAGTTAAAAAGAGAAAATATCGAAATAAAAGATATAAGATTTTGTCCCCATCATCCTGATATTACAGGAGAGTGTGAGTGTAGAAAGCCAAAACCTGGGATGATCTTGGATTTAGCTAAAATATATAATATAGATTTAAAAAATTCTATAATGATAGGAGATAATAATAGCGATATTGAAGCTTGTAAAAGAGCAGGTCTTAAAAAATGTTATAAAGTAGAAGGTTCACTTTTTTCATTGTTAGAAAAGATAAAAGAAGATTTTAAAAAAGGTATTTTATGAAATATGGGAATATAGATTTTAATAATAAAACTATCTTAATTACTGGTGGTGCCGGATTTATTGGAAGTAATTTGGCATTTTATTTTCAAAAAAATTTCCCTGATGCAAAAGTAATTGTATTTGATAAATTTAGAAATGAAGAGACTTTTAGTAATGGAAATTTAAAAAGTTTGGGTCATTTTAAAAATTTATTAGGTTTTAAAGGAATAGTAATAAGTGGAGATATTACTAAAAAAGAAGATATAGAAAAATTAGAAGAGTATAATATTGATTATATTTTTCATAAAGCTGCTATTTCAGATACAACTGTAAGTGATCAAAAGATTATGATAGATACAAATGTAAATGCTTTTAAGGATTTATGTGATTTGGCAGTTAGAAAAAATGCTTCAATGATTTATGCTTCATTTGCTGCTACTTATGGAAATAGTAATATTTTTAAAATAGGATATGAAAGACCAAATAATGTATATGGTTTTTCTAAATTGATGATGGATAATTTAGCAAAAGAGTATTACGATAAAATAAGAATAGTAGGGCTCAGATATTTTAATGTATATGGAAAAAGAGAATATTTTAAAGGAAAAACCGCATCAATGGTACTTCAATTTGGTTTGCAACTTTTAAAAGGTGAGAGGGCTAGATTATTTGAAGGTAGCGATAAGATAAAAAGAGACTTTGTATATATTGAAGATATTATTCAAGCAAATATAAAAGCATGTAATTCACAAAAAAATGGAGTTTATAATGTAGGAACAGGAATTGCAAGAAGTTTTCAGGAGATTGTAGATCTTTTAAAAAAAGAATTTTCAATAAAAAGGGAAGATGTTTATATACCCAATCCATATAAAAAGCAATATCAGTATTTTACAGAAGCTGATATAGAAGATACTAAAAAATATTTAGATTATAATCCAAGATTCAATCTTGAAAATGGAATAAAAACATATGTACCTGAAATTATTAGAATATATGAGGAAGAAATAAAATGATAGCTGTAATCGGTGATTTTATGATAGATCATTATTTATGGGGAAAAAGTGAAAGAATTTCACCAGAAGCTCCTGTGCCTGTAGTTGAAATTGAAAAAGAAGAGTATAGGCTAGGAGGGGCAGGAAATGTTGTAAATAATCTTTTAGAATTGGGTGCTGATGTGATTGTTTCAGGTGTTGTTGGGAAAAATGGCAATATATTAATTGATCTCTTAAAACAAAAAAGAGTGGATATTGGAGGGATTTTTATTGATAAAAACAGAGAAACAATTATTAAAAGTAGAATAATATCTTCAAATCAGCAAGTAATAAGATATGATAAAGAAACAAAAAAGGCAATTACAAAAGATTTTGAAGATAAAATTTTAGGATATTTAGAAAATAATTTAGATAAATTAGATTTGATACTTTTAAGTGATTATGAAAAAGGAGTATTAACTAAAAAATTGACTCAAAAGATTATTAACCTTGCCGGTAAAAATAATAAAAAGTTGATTATTGATCCGAAAAGGGATTTTAGTAAATACAAAAATGCTTGGATGATAAAACCAAATAAAAATGAGCTCTCATTTGCTACAGGAATAGATATAAATACGGAAGAAGATTTAATTAAAGCGGGGTGGAAACTAAAAAAAGAGCTTAATTTAAAATATTTACTCGTGACTCTCGGAAAAGATGGAATGGCTTTATTTGGAGATAAATTTATAAAAATTCCAACAGTTGCAAAAGAAGTTTATGATGTAACAGGAGCGGGAGACACTGTTTTGGCAGCTCTTGGATATTTTTTGAGTGAAAATGATGATTTAATTGAAGCTATACATTTTGCAAATGCAGCGGCGGCAGTGGTAGTTGGTAAAGTTGGAAGTGCAAGTGCTACTATTTCAGAAATAGAGGAAATAAAGAAAAAATTTGATAATAATGTAGATTATAAAATAGTTGATTTAAAAAAAATAAAGCAAATAACAGATGATTTAAAAAATAAAAATAAGAAAATTGTTTTTACTAATGGGTGTTTTGATATATTACATTTAGGACATGTGAAATATTTGCAAAAAGCAAAAGCTCTTGGAGATATATTAATAGTTGGAGTTAATTCAAATGAATCGGTTAAAAGATTAAAAGGAAAGAATAGACCTATAAATGATGAATATGATAGAGCGTATCTTCTTGCTAGTTTAGAGATAGTTGATTATGTAATTATCTTTAATGAAGATACTCCATATGAACTTATAAAAACAATAAAGCCGGATATTTTAGTTAAAGGTAAAGATTATGAAGATAAAGAAATTGTAGGCAGTGATATTGCAAAAGAAGTAATATTGATAGATTTTATTAAAGGTAAAAGTACTACTACTATAATTGAAAAGATAAAAAATGCTAAATAGATGTTTAAATCAGCATATAAAAGTAGCAAAAAAAATTTATGATTTATTGCCTTTAATTGAAAAGGCTGGAAGTTTATGTATTGATGCCTTAACAAAAGGAAATAAAATAATACTTTGTGGGAATGGAGGTAGTGCAGCAGATGCTCAACATATAGCAGCAGAACTTATTGGGAGGTTCAAAAAAGATAGGATTGCTTTACCAGCAATTGCACTTACAACAAATACATCAGCCCTTACTGCAATAGGAAACGATTATGGATTTGATTATATTTTTTCCAGACAAATAGAAGCATTGGCAAAAAAGGGAGATGTCTTAATAGCGATTTCTACGAGTGGAAATAGTAAAAATGTGATAAATGCGATAAAAAGCGCAAAAAAATATGATTGTAAAATAATAACTTTAAGTGGGAAAAATGGTGGAGAAATAAAAAATATGGGGGATATTAATATAATTATTCCTTCAAATGATACACCAAGAATTCAAGAAATGCATATTATGATAGGGCATATGATTTGTGAAATTATTGAGGAAAAAATTTGAAAATATTAATAATTTTTGGAACTCGTCCGGAAGCTATAAAAATGGCACCGGTTATTAAGAAATTAAAAGAAGCAGATATTTTTAATGTAAAAATATGTGTTACAGCTCAGCATAGGGAGATGCTTGATGAAGTTTTAAAAATTTTTGAGATGATTCCCGATTATGATTTAGGTATTATGAAAAAAAATCAAGATCTTTATGATATTACTTCAAATGTTTTATTGGGTTTAAAAAATGTGTTAAATGATTTTAAACCAGATTTAGTAATGGTTCACGGAGATACTACTACTACCTTTAGTGCGAGTTTAGCAGCATTTTATAAAAAAATTGATATAGCTCATATAGAAGCGGGACTTAGAAGCGGTAATATTTATTCTCCTTATCCCGAAGAAGCTAATAGAAAAATGACTTCCATTTTAGCAAAATATCATTTTGCTCCTACTTTAAAAGCAAAAGAGAATTTAGTGAAAGAAGGATTGAATGAAAAGAATATTATTGTAACAGGTAATACGGTAATTGATTCTCTACTTTGGGTAATTAAAAAAATTGAAAACGACAGTAAGTTAAAAGAAAAAATTTTAAAGCGTTTAAATTTTTCTTTTGATTCTAAATTTATTTTGGTAACGGGGCATAGAAGAGAAAATTTCGGGCAGGGCTTTTTAAATATTTGTGAAGCTTTAAAAGAAATTGCTTTAAAACATAAAGATATAAATATTATTTATCCTGTTCATTTGAATCCAAATGTTAGAGGACCGGTTAATAAAATTTTACAAGTTATTGAAAATATAAAGCTAATTGAGCCTTTAAACTATTTGGAGTTCGTATATTTAATGAGTAAAAGTTATTTGATTTTAACCGACAGCGGAGGAGTGCAGGAAGAAGCCCCTTCTCTTAATAAACCGGTTTTGGTAATGAGGGACACTACGGAAAGACCGGAAGGAATTGAATCCGGATGTTTGAGATTGGTAGGGACAGATAAGAGAAAAATAGTTAAAGAAGTTGAAAAACTTTTAGATGATGAAAATGAGTATAAAAAAATGAGTAAATGTAAAAATCCTTATGGGGATGGAAAAGCAAGTGAGAGGATTGTAAAATTTTTAAAGGAGAAGTTATGAAAAATAAAAAAATTTTGGTAACTGGAGGAGCTGGTTTTGTAGGAAGTCATTTATGTAAAAAATTATTACGATTAGGTAATGAAGTTTATTCTCTTGATAATTATTTTACAGGGAGTGAAAATAATCATATTCCCGGCGTTACATATCTCAAAGGGGATACTAGAGATATAAATAAATTGGTAAATTTTATTCCCGATATAGTTTATCATTTGGGAGAATACAGTAGAGTGGAACAATCTTTTGAAGATATGAGAATTGTTTATGAATATAATAAAATAGGAACTTTTGAGGTATTGGAATTTGTTAGAAAAACCGGAGCTAAAATTATATATGCTGGAAGTAGTACGAAATTTGGAGATGGAGGAATAGCTAGAAATACTTCTCCTTATGCATGGACAAAAGCGAGTAATACTGAGCTTGTAATTAATTATGGAAATTGGTATGGTATAAATTATGCCATTACTTATTTTTATAACGTATATGGTCCCGGGGAAATTTCTACCGGAAAATATGCGACGTTAATAGCTCTTTTTAAAGAGAAAATGAGAAAAGGAGAACCTCTTACTATAGTAAGTCCCGGAACTCAAAAAAGAAATTTTACTTATATAGAAGATATTATAAACGGACTTGTGTTGATAGGTAAAAACGGTTATGGAGATGAATTCGGAATAGGTAATGAAAAATTTTTTAGTATTATCGAAGTTGCGGAATTATTTTTGGATATGCCTTTAGAAGAGGCTTTAAAAAAGGAAAAAATTATAATGTTACCCGGTAGAAGAGGAAATAGAATGAGTGCCGAAGTTGTAACGGATAAAACTAAGGCTTTAGGTTGGAAATGTAAATATAAATTGGAAGATTATATTAAGAAATTAAGAGAGAATAATTGGAAAGAGGTATGAAAAATATTTTATTATTACACCCTATTAACAGTTCTTTAGGGGTGTGGGAGAGAAGTTTAGTTAATAATTTTAAATATTTGGGATTTGAAACGTATTCTTTGGATTATAGAGAAATCAGTTATTTTTATAAATTAAAAAAACCTTTTTATGAAAATCTTTTATTGAAAGAGATAAAAAAAAAGATAAAAGAGATTAAACCTTATTTTATTTTTGTTTCAAAAGGCGAACTAATTACGCCTTTTATTTTGGAAGAGATAAAAAAATTTAAGATTCCTTTAATAAATTGGATAGGAGACGGTCCGTGGGTTTTGGATTTTATAAAAAAAATTTATAAGTATTATGATGCTTTTTATACTTTTGATTCTAAAACTATAGAATTATTGAATTGTCCTCATAATGTGAAATATTTATCTTTCGGATTCGATACTTTAATGGATAGAAATTTTAACAGTAAAGATTCGGAGTATTATAAATCCGATATAAGTTTTATAGGTTCTCCTACGAATGAGAGATTGGTATTATTGAAATATTTGGAAAAATTACCGAAACTTAATATTAAAATATGGGGACCTGAAAAATGGAATAAAACGCCATATAAAAAATTTTATATGGGAAGGTCGTTAATAGGTAAAGAGATGTATTTCGCATATAAAAATTCAAAATTGGTTATTAATATTCATTACGGGTTTGGGCAAAAGGACGTTATACCTTATAACGGAATTAATCATCGGTTTTTTGAAAGTTTTGGAATAGGTACTTATTGTTTATCTAATTATCAGGAAGATATGAAAAAAGATTTTGAAAACGATTTTATTTATTATACATCTTTTTCCGAGATAGAAGAAAAGGTTTTATTTTTATTAAAAAATTATGAATATACTTTAAGATTATCTAATAATTTAAAAAAAGAAATTTTATCTGGACATACTCTTATTCATAAGTTGCGAACGATTGTTAAGGATTTAAAAAGTTGGTAGTTAAGTCTATTTTTATTCAATATTTTTCTAAAATAATTACTTTTCCTTTATCGTTAATAATATATAGCTTAATCGTAAAATCTTTATCGGTTGAAGAATTTAAAGATTACAATTTGTTTTTAGCGATTGTTTTGTATATTATAGGTTTTATAGATTTAGGATTGGGTAATTTTTTTTATAGAGAAGCTATAACAAAAAAAAAATATTATTTTTTTAACATTTTATTTAATTTTAAAATAGTTGTTTTTTTTATTGTAATCATCTTATATTTTTTATGCTTTAATTTTCTTAATTATAAGATAGCTTTTTTTATTATACTTTATGTGTTTTTATTCGTATTAAAAGATGTATTGGAAAAACTTCTTAAAAGTTTTTCTAGATTTGATTATATCGCTTATGTTAACGTAGGGGCTGTTTTTTTTCAGTTTTTGCTGATAGTCGGATTATATTACAAAAAATTTTTATTTTTGGATGTGTTGTTAGGCGTGTTATGTTCGATTTTATTTGTTTATGTCATTTTGTATAAGCGAATTTTGAATAAAAAAATTCTTTTATTTAAAGTAAACTTAAAATATTTTTTCTTTTCAATTTTTTTTATAAAAAAGAATTTAAAATTTATGATTCCTTGGATAATTATTTTTTTAGGTAATTTGATTTTTTCACGACTTGATGTTTTTATGTTGAATTATTTTAATTTTTCTTATGATATTGCGGAATATGGAGGTAGTTATAATTTATATGAAAAATTAGAATTTTTTTTACTTACTATTTCTATGGTGTTTTATAATGTATTTGCCGATAAAAAAGATATTAAATTGTTTTCGAGGATATTAGAAGTCGTTATGCTTATTAGTTTTTTATTTGTTGGTATGTTATTGATTTCAAGTGATTTATTGGTAAATTTAATTATAGGCGATAAATATAAAAATGCAAGAGATTTATTTGTTATTATGGTTTTGGGGACTTATTTTAAATTTCATTCCGCATTTTTTGTTAACTGGCTTTATCTTCATAAGAAAGAATGGGGGGTGGGAGTTGGAATAATTTTGATGCTTTTATTAAACGGAATTTTAAATTATATCTATATACCGATTTATAAAGATATAGGTGCAGCATATACGACTTTTATAAGCGATGCTTTTAATTTTTTATTTTTGATAGTCGTTATGTATAAAAACGAATTTAAATTTATGTCAAAATTTTATGTCTATTTTAATTTGGTATATATATTAATTATAACTTATTTTTTAATAGCGAAAAGTATAAATGAGAAAATATTGATTATAATATTATTATTCGGGACGGTGGTTTTTTTTAAAAATATTAAACGTTATGAATTTCTTAAAGGAATTTTATGAAAAAAAATTTAGCGATTGTTACTACATGGTTTGAAAGAGGTGCGGCATACGTATCTAAACAACTTATGAAAGTTTTGTCGGAAGAATATAACGTATTTATTTATGTAAGGGGAGGAGAAGAATATGCCGTGGGAGATAAAAATTGGGATAAAGACTATGTATGGTGGGGAAGAAGAAAGAGTTTTCCGATACCAACTTATATCGATTTGAAAGATTTCGAACGATTTTTGAATTTTAAAAATATCGATACGGTAATTTTTAATGAACAACATTGGTGGGAACCAGTAATTTTTTGTAAAAATAAAAATATTCTTACCGGAACGTATGTTGATTATTATAAGGAAGATTCGATATCGTTGTTCGGTGTATACGATTTCTTAATATGTAACACTAAAAGACATTATCAAGTATTTCAATGGCATCCGCAAGCTTATTATATACCTTGGGGAACAGATATCGAATTGTTTTCTCCTAAAAGTTTTTTTTCCGTAAATAAAAATAAAATTGTATTTTTCCATTCCTGCGGAATTAGCCCTCATAGAAAGGGAACCGCTTTTTTAATAAGGGCTATAAATAATTTATATAAAATAACTACCGATTTTAAAGTTGTTATTCATTCTCAAACCGATTTGAACAAGTTCTTAAATAATGAGGAACGGGAAATATTGAAAAAATTGACGGATAAAAATATTGTAGAAGTGATTATAAAAACGGTATCGGCTCCCGGATTGTATCATTTAGGGGATGTTTATGTATATCCTACGGTATTGGAGGGAATCGGATTGACTATTGCGGAGGCCGTTTCTATGGGGTTGCCGGCTATAGTTCCTGATAACGGACCTATGAACGAATTCGTGAAAGATGGGATAAACGGTAAATTGGTAGAAATAGATAAATTATATGCTAGAGCCGACGGTTATTATTGGCCTAAATGCGAAGTTAATGTTAATGATTTGGTCAATAAAATGTTATTTTATGTAGAAAACTTTAATAATATAAGCGATTTTAAAAAAAATGCGAGAAAATATGCCGAAAGTTATCTTGATTGGATGAAAAACAGTTCACTTTTAGTGTCTAAACTTCAAAATTCCAATAAACAATCTTTATCTTCCGAGCTTGCGAATAAAGCTTTGAATTATCATAATCAAAAATATCCGATGATTTATAAATATAAAAAAATATATGAATTTGTGGATTTTTTATATCATAAGGTTTTTAAATGAAAATTTTGTTCGTAAATGTTTTTTATAAACCTTTTATAGGAGGGGGAGTAGAGATAACATTGGAAAATTTAGTAAAAGGAATTAAGAAATTAGGCAATGAAGTTAAAATTTTGACTTTGACAAACGAGAAAAAGATAGTCTATGAAAATATTGATGATATTGAAGTAATAAGAATTCCTATAAAAAATTTATATTTTCCGAATTTTAAAATAATAAAAAGACCTTCGGATTTTAAAATAAAGATGTGGTTATTATTTGATATATATAATCCCTTGAATAATAAAATTATCGAAAACGTAATAAGAGAGTATAGTCCTGATGTAGTGTCTCTTCATAATCTGCAGGGCTTTTCAATTGCTTTATGGGATGTTTTAAAGAAACTTAATTATCCTTTTGTGCAGGTATTACATGACCAGTATTTTTTATGTCCGGCTAATTTTGTAAGAGGTGGGAATATATGTAAGAAGCAGTGTTTTCAATGTAAAGTTTTAAGATATCCGCATAAAATAAAATCTAAAAATATAAATGTTGTGGGAATTAGTAATTTTATTTTAAATAAGTTTTTATCTTACGGCTATTTTAGCGATGCTTCTGTAAAAAAAGTTATTTATAACTCCAGAATATTCGGTAATGAAATTTACTTAAATGCAAGAAGAAAAAAAGAAAATAAAATAATTTACGGATATATAGGTACTTTAATTAAATATAAAGGTATTGAAAATTTATTGAAAATATTTAAATACGATTCTTTTTTTAAGAAACGTCAACTGTTGGTAGCCGGTAGTGGAGAGAAAAATTATATGAATTATTTAAAAAATAAATATAAAAGTGATAATATTATTTTTTTAGGAAGAGTTTCTCAAAAATATTTTTTTCCTAATGTGGATGTTACAGTGGTTCCTAGTATAGTTGAAGAAGGGTTGGGAATGAGTGCGATAGAATCTTTGATGTTTGGTAAACCGGTTATAGTAAGTAATAGAGGGGCTTTGCCCGAAATTGTAAGTGATAATAAAGTGGGGTATGTTTTTGATATTTATGATAATAACGATTTAACTAAAAAATTAATGACTTTTGAAAAAAATATATCTTACTTTAAAGAGCAAGAAAATTATATAAGAAATTATGCTTTGCAAAATTTCGGATATGAAAATTGGATTAGAAAATGGGTAACAACTTATAAAGAATTAGCGAGATTAAAATGAAAAAAATATTACTCTTTCACTCCTGGGGTATGGGTGATATGATAATGGCGACTCCTATGCTAAAAAGTTTAGCCCTTAGTGGATATAAAGCTGATTTGGTAACTACAAATGAAATAAACAAAAGAATTTTAAAAAATAATGACTTTCTAGAAAATATTTTTGTGGTTGATAAAATGTGGAAGATGATGAAGTTTTTTAAAAAATACGATTATTTAGTGGCAACTGCCGGAATTAATCCTAAAAAAGTTAGATTGTTAGGTAAGCTTTTGGGAGTGAAGAAAGTTTTTTGTGGTGTGCAGGAAAAAGATATTCATAGAATTGAAATGAATTTAAAAATTGTGAATCCTTTGCTTAAAGATGTTACGAAAGAGCCATATATTTACATAAATAATAATCAAAAAGTGTTAGAGAAATATTTAAAAACTAATCAAAAAAATATTGGATTTGTTGTTGGCACAGGAAGAAAACAAAAATTTAGGAGATGGCCTTATTTTAAAGAGTTAATACAAAAAATTGATGGAAATAAACTGATTTTTATAGGTCCTGATGAAACAGAACTTGAAGAAGAATTTAAAGATTTAGGAATCATAGTAAAAGAAAACATAGAAAATGTAATTACTATTATTTCTAATTTAGATTTATTAATAGGTAATGATAGCGGTTTGTTGCATATTGGATATGCTACTAAAGTAAATAGTATAGCAATCTTTGGAATGGCAAATGAAAAAGAAACGGGAGGTTATAGGAAAAATAATGAGAGTGTTTTTTTAAATTTAGAGTGTAGACCATGTTTTAACCCGGCAATCGATTATGTCGGATGTAGTGATTTTAAATGTTTAAAAGAATTAAGTGTAGAGGAGGTTTATAAAAGATGCCAAAAATTTCTGTAATAATTCCAATCTTAAACGAAGAAAAATATATAGCTAAATGTCTTGATTCAATAGTTGA
>Ga0256838_1000161_pt1 | contig 46158 bp, 45 predicted proteins | sample 4571419metaG_FD_185978 | JGI IMG/M metagenome (GOLD analysis project Ga0256838, IMG submission 185978) | Hydrothermal vent microbial communities from Guaymas Basin, Mexico - 4571-419 | ecosystem: Environmental > Aquatic > Marine > Hydrothermal vents | place: Mexico: Guaymas Basin | collected... | reverse complement strand
CGGAGGGGATCGAACCCTCGACCTGGTGATTACGAATCACCCGCTCTAGCCTACTGAGCTACGCCGGCTTGGAACATCTTATTAAAGAGCAAAGTAAGGCGTGACTTTTTACGTGCAGCCTTGTTTTTGTGCCAAACACCTTTGGTGGCAGTTTTTTCAGCGTGTTTGTAGTAGAGATTTAAGAGATTGCGTGCTTCTTCTTCGTTTTTGGCCTCAATTGCACTGCGCAACTTCTTCTCAAGATTTTTCATAAAGGTTTTAATGGATTTGTTGCGCATTCTCCTCTTCAAGCTTCTCCTGTGTGCTCTTGCTGCAGACTTTGTGTTGGGCATACTCTATCCCTCCTTTTATTACTGCATAGATAATTTTAAAACTACCTTGCGTATTTTTCAAGGGGGAAACTGTTTGACGATGAGTTATAAGTAGAGTATGTTAAAAGTGTAAAGGGGGTTTTATTATGGAATGGGCTTTAGTTGGAAAAATACTGATAATAGTGAATTTTCTGATAGTGTACCTCTTTATATTTACAGAGAAGGTTGTTGATAGAATTACAGCAGTGTTATTTGGTATAGCTGTGAGCTTAGTGGTGGGTAAGTTTTTTCATTTATTTAGTGGAGAGGATATAGCAAAGCACATAGATTGGGCAACGTTGATCCTGCTGTTTTCCATGATGATAATAGTGAACGTATTGGAACAGACAAAACTTTTTGAATATATGGCAGTTAAACTGGTAAAAAAATTCGGTAGGCACCCAGTTAAACTTCTGATGGCATTTAGTGCTGCAATTGCCCTCTTATCAACAGTGTTCGCAAATGTGACAGCTGTTATTGTTATTAGTGGAGTAACATTAGTTGCATGTAAACTTTTAAGAGTTTCACCAGTGCCATTTTTAGTACTTGAGGCATTGTTTTCAAATGTCAGCGGTATTGCAACTATGATAGGTGATCCGCCAAACATGATAATAGCTTCTGCTGCTGGTTTTGATTTTAACGAGTTTATATTTAAAATTGCCCCAGCAGTGTTTATAATGGTCGTCTTGCAACTAATTGTGGTGTACTTTGTGTTTAAGGATAAATTTCCGGAGGTTGAACAAAGCCGAATTGATAAATTAAGTGAGATGCGTTTTGCAGCCAGTATTGCAAGAAATATTTGGCGTTTGAGAATAGAGCTTACTATAGTAGTTTTGATGTTCATAGGTTTCTTCACAATTTCTAAGTACATTCACGAATATTTAATAGCTTTTATTGCGGCATCTTTAATTTTGCTTGTTGGAAAGGTGAAGGGAGAGGAAGCTATTACCAAGGTTGATTGGAGCGTGATAGTGTTTTTTGGAGGTCTTTTTATTTTGGTTGGAACTCTGGAAGAAGTAGGAGTTATAAATCAGATTGCAAATTGGCTTGCAGTTGTTTTGTCTAAAAGCCCTATTGTTGCTGCAGTTGTATTAGTAAGTGTTACAGCAGGGTTGTCAGCTTTTCTGGATAATATTCCGTTTACCGTGGCAATGGCTATGGTTTTGAACAGTATAAAGACGGTTGACGTTGGGCCGTTTTGGTGGGTTTTGGCAATGGGGGTTGGAATTGGAGGAAATTTTACATTCATAGGCTCTTCTCCTAATGTTTATGTTATCTCGATAATAGAAAAGTTAGGGAAGATGGAAGGAACTCCAAATAAAACTTGGTTTAAGTATACTTGGCATGTGAATTTGGTTGCAGCTGTTTTGGCTGTACTTTATGCGATAGTTGTGGTTGTTTTTAAGATAAAATAGTTTATGGAAGTAAATAATAACTGGATCTGGAAAGGAGGTAGATATTGATGGAAAAACATCCTTATGTTGAGTATTCAGCTAAAGAAAGGAAAGAGATGGAGAATTTTTCAAAAAGTTACAAGGAGTTTATAGGTCAGGTAAAAGATGTTGTATCTGCGGTGGATTATTTTATTGAAGAGTTGAAAAAAAATGGTGCCAAAGAGTTGGACAAAGTTAAAAAGTTGGAGAAAGGAGATATAGTTTACAAGGTTCATCATGGAAGAACTGTTGCGGTGGCAAAAATTGGACAGTTGCCGTTTAACTTTGTGGTTGCTCACATAGATAGTCCGCGTCTTGATATGAAGATGAAGTTTTTAAAGGAGAAGAATGGATTGGCCATACTTGATACCCAGTATTACGGTGGAATTAAACCGCATCAGTGGTTTACTATCCCTCTTGAGTTAACAGGAAAAGTTATAACAAAATCCGGAAAAGAGATTAAAATAAGCGGAATATACACCACTATCACTGAGCTTGCCCCCCACGTTGATAGAAAACAGGATGGCAAAGCGGTGAAGGATGCATTTGCAGGAGAAAGACTTGATGCAATACTTGCAACATTCCCCACTGAGGATAAAAAGAAAAAGGATGATGGAGATAAAGAGCCGGCCATATTGAAGACTGTTTATAGCTATTTTAAGAAGATGGGGATAGAAAAGGAGGATTTGTATGCTGCAGATTTATCTTTGGTACCAGCGTTTGGAGCTTTTGAATTGGGTGTAGATAAATCTTTGATTGGAGCGTACGGGCATGATGATAGAATATGCTGTTATACGGGTTTTAAAGCGGCAATAGATTCAAGGTCTAAGCGCACAGTGATAGCTTATCTAGTTGATAGAGAGGAGATAGGAAGCACTGGAATTGTAGGGATGAGAAGTGCATTTTTCAGAATGTTTATATATGAATTGATGGAGAAAATGGGAGTTGAGCCCACAGAGTACAACTACTTAAAGTTAGCAAATGAAAGTTTTGCAGTATCTGCTGATGTTACAGTTGCTTATGATCCAGTATTCCCAGAGCCTACCGATCCTGAGGGTGGATTCAAAATAGGATGGGGTGTTTGCGTTGAAAGGTTCTTGGGTGGTTTTGGAAAGATGATGAGTGTTGAGTTGCCGGTAGCTAAATTCAGAAGTGTTTTGAGTGCTCTTGATAAGGGAAAGGTGCGTTATCAAGTTGGGGATTTTGCTAAAGTTGATGAAGGTGGTGGTGGAACTGAGGCAATGATTTTGGCAGATGATAATATTCCAGTTTTAGATATGGGGCCAGCTCTTTGGTCTATGCATTCACCGTTTGAAGTTGTATCTAAAGTGGATTTATGGGAAACTTATAAGGCTTATAAAGTGTTGTGTGAAGCTGAAATTTAAAAGCTCTTGAAGAGAAATGAAATGTGGTTTAAAATAAAAGAGTAGTATCCAGTGCCGGGGTGGCGGAATTGGCAGACGCAGGGGACTTAAAATCCTCTGGGGTTGGCGCCCCGTGCGGGTTCAAGTCCCGCCCCCGGCACTTTTTATTTTAGGTTGAAAATTTAAAGTACTCCTTCTGGTTTTTTAAAAGAGTTTTAGTTTAAATTTAAGTTTCATAAGTTTCACTGAGGATTTTCATAAGTAGATTTTGCTACTTGACTAGCAGCTGGTTTGCTGATATTATTGAATTGCGGGGTGGAGCAGTCTGGTAGCTCGTCGGGCTCATAACCCGAAGGTCGCCGGTTCAAATCCGGCCCCCGCAACTTTTGAGAAGGCAATAAGGAGGCGCTTGAGGGCAATGGTCGGCCGGTAGGGCGCTTCCTTTTTTAAGTGGTCCGAATTGCATAGAGGAAAGTAAGTGGCGACCTAGCTCAACTGGTGAGAGCATGCGGTTCATACCCGCAGGGTTCTGGGTTCGACTCCCAGGGTCGCCACTTTTTATTTTGTCTAAGTTTGTCCGATTTTGAAAAAGGTGAGTTGGCTAAGTGAGGTTGTGTGTTTAGAAATAACAGGGGAGTAGATTAATTTGCTTTACTTAGTCCCTTTTTTAATGGGAGTGGCTTTTGCAATTACCAGTGTTGGATTTGGTACAGTTTTAGTTCCTGTGTTGATAATAACAGGTCACGATCCTGTATTTTCAAAGGTTTTAGGATTGAGCAGCGCTGCTTTGGCAATTTTACCTAGAGCTTTTGTAAACTTTACAAAAGATTTTAAGCGTTCTTTAATAATAGCGCTTTTAGTGGTTGTTGCTTCTAAGTTGGGGGTGTTGTTGGCAATCAGGCTTCCAGTAGCTATTGTAAATGTTATAACGGGCTTGACAGCACTTTTAGTGGTTGTTGCACGTCGTTTTTTTGAGATTTCCTTTAAGGGTGTAAATAACTTTTTGCTCTACATTGCAATATTTATGGTTGCATTCTGGGTTGCGTGTGCGGGAATAACGGGTGGGATTTTATATGTTCCGTTTTTAGCTTTTTTTGGATTTGATATCAAACTCGCTACCTCATTTGCTTCGGTTGCTGTTTTTGTTGGAAGTTGTGCATCTTCTGTTTATTACGCGGCATATTTGCCGATTGAATGGACAGGGTTGTTTAAAAAATTGCTGCTGTTTTGGACAATGGCTTTCTTAGGTGGATTAGTTGGAACTGGTATAGCAGGTAAAGTATCAGCTGAAAAGTTTTCAAAAATTATGGATGTAATAATTGTTATTTTAGCTGCTATTTTATTGATAAAAGGATTAGCAGAAACGTTTTGAAGTTCTTATCACACAACTTTACTTTGATTTAAAAATTTTGATATGCTAATTAAGATCATATTAGTGTTAACTGAAGATTTGGAGGGAAGTTCATGGGAGACATAGGAAAGATTTATGCGTGGGCCTTCAAAATTGGAAATTATGAGATAGTGGTAAACTACATGACAATCATTTGGACATGGATTGTTATGGCAATTCTCATCATTCTTGCTTACCTTGCAGGGAAAGGGGCGAAGCTGGTTCCTGTATCTCGTATAACTCTATTTTTCGATTGGTTGATAGATGGATTCAGGGGGATAGTGTTTGATACTCTTGGAGAAGAATTGGGCCGTAAATACTTTGGTTTTATCATGACCATATTTTTGTTTGTAATGACCTCGAATGTTATAGGTATAATTCCCGGATCTGTTTGTCCAACTCAGGATTTGAACACAACCTTGGGGCTTGGTTTACTTGTTTTCTTTGTGGTTCACGGTAGTGCTATATATTACAAAGGATTATGGGGCTACCTTAAATCTTATGCTGAGCCATTCTTGCTTTTGTTGCCATTGAATGTAGTTGGAGAGATAGCAAAGGTTATATCTCACTCTTTCCGTTTGTTTGGAAATATCCTTGGAGGTTCAATAATTATCATAGTTGTTGGATATTTGGTTAAGGAGTGGGTGTTGCCTATAATCCTCAATGGATTCTTCGGAGTATTTGTCGGAATTGTGCAAGCGTTTGTCTTTGCTATGCTTGCATTGGTTTACTTGGCAGTTGCTATAGTTGAGGATTAAGTAAGTTTGGAGGTGTAGTTTGATGCCTGCGGAGACTATAAAAGGCCTTGCGGAAGCCATAGGTTTAATAGGTGCTGGGGTTGCGATGGGATTTGGAGCAATCGGACCCGGAATCGGAGAGGGACAGGCAGCGGGGAAGGCAGTGGAAGGAGTAAGAATGAGGCCTGAAGCTGCTCCAATAATAACTCGTACAATGTTAATAGGGCAAGCAGTTGCCGAAACAGGTGGAATATTTGCTTTGGTCATAGCAATTCTTCTTGTTTTTATTACTAAAGCTACAACTATTCCTGTTGCTATTGCTTATTTGAGTGCAGGAATATCTATTGGAATGGGAGCAATTGGTTCTTCTATAGGTCAAGGTATGGCTGCGGCTTCTGCATGTGAGGCTGTTGCTCGTATTCCTAATTTTTCGGATAAGATAATCACATTTATGTTGATTGGGCAGTCTGCGGCATCAACTCCATCAATATTTGCACTTGTTGTTTCGTTGCTTCTTATGTTTATAGCAAAACCTACTACAATATCACTTGCAATGGCTTATTTAGCTGCTGGGATTTCTGTTGGAATGGGAGCAATCGGTTCTTCGGTTGGTCAAGGTATGGGAGCGGCGGCTGCATGTGATGCAGTTGCTAGGAGACCTTCTTTTTCAGACAAAGTAATCACATTTATGTTGATTGGGCAGTCTGCGGCATCGACTCCGTCAATATTTGCGCTTGTTGTTTCGTTGTTATTGATGTTTTCTGTGAAAGATGCGGGGATTGTGAAAACAGCAGCATATTTGGGAGCTGGAATATCTATGGGGTTTGGGGCAATTGGTCCTGGCTACGGTTGTGGATTTGCAGCAGAGGAAGGAACTAGAGCTGCAGGATACGGATTTTCGAAATACTCTGTGGCATTGAGGACAATGTTAATAGGTCAGGCAGTGGCTCAATCTACCGCAGTTTATGCAATGGTAATAGCACTTATTTTGATATATGTTGTATAGTTGAAAAAGAGAAGGAGTGGGTGGTTTTGTTGAGAAGGTGGCTCAGGGCAAAGATACACTTTGTGCGCCTTACTGGAAAAGATTTGAATTATAAAGGAAGCATAACAATAGGGGAGGAACTTCTGAAGGCATCTGGAATAGAAGAAAATGAAATGGTGCATGTTGTTAATGTTGAAAATGGCAATAGATTTGAGACGTATGTTATAAAAGGAAATGGTAAAGTTGTTGAATTAAATGGAGCAGCAGCTCGTTTGGGAGAAGTGGGAGATAAACTTATAATAATGGCTGAAACTTTAGCAGAAAAAAAGGTGCCGTGTCGAGTTGTTGTTTGTGGAGAAGAAAATGAGGTTGTTAGGATAGAGAATAATTAGAATTTCTTGGGAGGTGTTTTCTATGGCAGTGGAAATCACAGGAAAAGAGCTTGTAAAGGCAGCGGCTTACATTGGAGCAGGTATTGCTATGGGCTTTGGGGCAATTGGACCTGGAATTGGAGAAGGGTTTGCAGCTGGAAAGGCTTGTGAAGGAGTTTCAAAGAATCCAGAGCAAGCCCCTCTTATAACACGCACAATGCTTATAGGTCAAGCGGTTTCCGAGTCAACGGGTATATACTCGTTGGTTATAGCACTGATTCTGATGTTTGTTCTTGTAAAGTGAAGGTATTTGATGAAAGAGAAATGAAAGAGAAAATTGAAATTTACAAAATTGGACAAAATTGGACGAAGTTTTAGGAGGTAGTGAACTATGAATTTTAAAGGAGGATATGCACTTGGAGTCTACCTCTTATTTAAAGCTAGCCCAGTGCTGGCGGAGGTACAAAAAAAGGCGTTACCGGTTGTGAATTTGAACTTTACGATGATTCTTCAGTGGGTTAACTTTGCAATACTACTTTTTCTGCTTTACAAGCTCCTTTACAATCCCTTGATTAAAGCATTGGATGAGAGGCACAATTCTATAAAAAAGAGTCTTGAAGAGGCAGAGAAGGCAAGAAAGGAAGCTGTTGAACTTAGGGAAAAGTGGCAGAAAGAACTAGAGGCGTTTAAGCAAGAGAGAGATAGAATGTTTAAAGAGGCAAGGAAAGAGGCAGAGGAAATGAAAGAGGAGATAGTTAAGGCAGCTTACGAGCAGGCTAAGAGTATGACCGATGAAGTTTATGCAATGATGAATAAGATGAAGGATGAGATGGTAAAGACTGTTCGTCTTGAGGCTGTTAAAATTGCTTTTGATGTTGCGCGTCAGATTTTGGCGAGAGAGGTCAATGCTAAGTTGCACGAGGATATAGTCAAAAAGTTTATAAAGAGAATGGAGAAGAAAGGATAATTTGATAATGTGAGCAAAGCTAAGGAGAGGATAGCTATGTTTAAAGTGGGAAGCTGGGTGGTTGCAGAAAGGTATGCCAGAGTTATGGCAATGAGTAAGGATTTGGAAAGGATAGAGAAGGGTTTGATGGCTGTGGTTGAATTTTTAAAAGATGATAATATGAAAAATTTCTTTGCCAATCCTGTGCTTCCGTGGTGGATAAAAGTTGGTATTTGGGAAAAAATAGCTTCCCAAAACGATGTACCTGAAGTTTTGACTCGAGTAATCTCTTTTATGATTAAGAAGAATAGATTGGATTTAATAGAGCGTGTTATGATGATTTTTCGAAAGTTGAAAAATAGAAAAGAGGGAGTAGTTGAGGTTGATGTGGAGGTTGCTATGGAGACACCTAAAGAACTTTTAGATTTTCTGAAGAAGTCATTGGAGAAGTTTTTTGCTAAAAGAGTTAGCATGAATGTGAAAGTTAATCCTGAACTTATAGCGGGTTTACGTGTGAGATGTGAAGATAAAGTTTGGGAGATGAGCGTTAATGCAGTGTTGAATGAGTTTGTTAATCGAGTGGTAAGTGAATAATGTATAAAAATAAACTTGGGGAGGTAGATTGTTATGGCAATAAGGCCAGAAGAGGTAACTAGCGTCATAGCAGATTATGCCAGGGCGGTGAAATTAGATATAGATTATAGGGAAGAGGGAGTTGTTATATGGGTTGGAGATGGAATTGCCCGTATATATGGACTTGAAAATGTCATGGCAATGGAAATGCTGGATTTTGGAGAAGGGGTTGTTGGCCTTGCACTTAACTTGGAGGAAGATAACGTCGGTGCGGTTATATTTGGGCATACTGATAAGGTAAAAGAAGGGCAGCTTGTTAAAAGAACCGGTAGGATTCTTGAAGTTCCTGTTGGAGAAGAACTTATAGGACGCGTGGTAAATCCTTTGGGAATACCGCTTGATGGTAAAGGTCCAATAAAGGCAAAAAAGACACGACCAGTTGAGAGAAAGGCTCCTGGTGTCATTTATAGACAGCCAGTTAAAGAGCCACTTCAGACGGGGATAAAATGTATAGATGCTATGACTCCAATAGGAAGAGGACAACGTGAGTTGATAATAGGTGACAGATCCACAGGAAAGACTGCAATTGCCATAGATACTATAATCAACCAAAAAGGAAAAAATGTTATATGTATCTATGTTGCTATTGGTCAAAAAGCTTCTACTGTAGCTCAGGTTGTCCACAGACTCCGTGAATATGGAGCAATGGATTACACTATAGTAGTTGCTGCAACTGCGTCAGAACCAGCTCCTTTGCAGTACATCGCCCCATACGCGGGATGTGCTATAGGAGAAGAATTTATGGAAAATGGAAAGCATGCACTCGTTATATACGATGACCTTTCCAAACATGCGGTTGCTTACCGTGAGATGTCACTTCTTTTGCGTCGTCCCCCGGGTCGTGAGGCGTATCCTGGAGATGTCTTCTACCTCCACTCCCGTTTATTGGAGAGAGCAGCAAAGCTTTCTGATAAGCTTGGAGGCGGGTCACTTACAGCTTTGCCAATAATAGAAACTCAGGCAGGTGATATATCTGCTTACATTCCTACAAATGTTATATCAATTACAGACGGACAAATCTACTTGGAAGCTGATTTATTCTATGCTGGTTTTAGACCTGCAATGAATGCAGGTTTGTCAGTCTCTCGTGTTGGTGGAAATGCTCAAATTAAGGCGATGAAGAAAGTTGCGGGTATGCTTCGTCTTGAACTTGCTCAGTACAGAGAGCTTGAGGCGTTTGCTCAGTTTGGATCTGATCTTGATGAGGCTACGAAAAAGCAGCTTGAAAGAGGACGTCGCATAATGGAGATGTTAAAACAGGATCAATATGAGCCAATGGATGTTGAAAAGCAAGTTGCAATAATTTATGCTGTGAGCCGTGGATATACGGATGATATTCCAGTTGAGCTTATACGTACGTTTGAGAAAGAGTTCTTGAAGTGGATGGATGATAGTAGGCGTGATGTTTTGGATGAAATAGTAAAGACAGGAGAGTTATCTGAAAAAACTGAAGAAAAGTTGCAGAAGGCTATAGAAGAGTTCAAAGAGGAGTTTAAAAAGAGACATGCACTTGAAGCCGCTGAAGAGAAGTAAACTAAAATTATTGGACAAAGTTGGACAGAATTGGACAACTTTTTGAGGGGTGAGAAATTTTGAGCCGTGGAAAACTTAGAGCTATAAAGAGGCGTATAAAGAGTGTTGATAGTACCAAGCAAATAACAAAAGCGATGCAGATGGTTGCAGCTGCAAAGTTGCAGAAGTTGGAGTTTTTCCTAGACAAGGCAGTTGATTTTGAGAAAAATGTCAAAAGAATGACAGAACGTATATTGGGGCAGGAAGAGGCGGTCAAATTTGAAGAGCGATACAGTGAGTGGGAAACTGATGAGAAGATACTGTTTGTATTTGGTGGAGACAGGGGATTGTGTGGTAGTTTTAATCACAACATATTGAGAAAACTAAAAGAGGTAGAGAAAGATTTTAAGCACTTTGTATTACTTGGAACTAAGGTGATACAGTACTCTGATAATGATAATGTGGATGAGGCTATTGAAAGTCTTGAAAAGGAGGATTTACATAAATTAAGTTTGGAGTTGACGGAGCGAGTTTATGCAGAGTTTGGGGAGAAGTATTCAGAAGTGTGGTTATTGTATCCAAAGCGTTTTGGTAAAGTTACCTTCAAACCTATTGTGGAGAAGATCTTACCTATAAGCGGAAAAGCCTCAAATGAAGTTATATACGAGCCAAATTATGCAACAGTTGCAGAAAGAGCAGTATGGGTTTATCTCAATGCAACCTTTTATTCAGTATTGCTGCAGGCTAAGGCGGGAGAGTTTGCTTCTCGTATGATGGCCATGAAAAGTGCAACTGATAATGCTGAAGAGCTTAAAAGAAAGCTCACCCTTTTCTTCAATAAGGCACGTCAAGCTAGTATTACTCAGGAAATTCTTGAGGTTGCAAGTGGTGCGGAAGCCTTGAAAGAGTGAGCCTAGAATTTTTAATTTAGTGAAGAAGATTTATTTGTTTAGTGAAGAAGAGCAAATTACAAGGAGGATGATACTCATGAGCCGAAAAGTAGGAGAGGGAGCCGTTAACAAGGGTGTGGTAGTTCAGGTAATTGGGCCTGTTGTTGATGCTAGATTTGAAGAGGGAGAACTTCCTGCAATATACAATGCCCTTGAGTTGGAACTGGATGGAAAAAGATTGGTGCTTGAAGTTATGCAGCACTTGGGAGATAGAACTGTTAGAGCGATTGCACTTGATGCTACTGACGGTTTAAAGAGAGGAGATCCCGTGTACGATACAGGAAAGCCCATTGCGGTTCCTGTTGGAAAGGCAACTCTGGGACGTCTTTTTAACGTCATAGGTAATGCAATTGATGAAAAGGGAGAGGTTAGTGCTAAAGAGCATTGGCCGATTCATAGACCTGCACCATCTTTGGAAGATCAAAATGTTCATATTGAGATGTTAGAGACAGGTTTGAAGGTCATAGATCTCCTTGCTCCATATCCAAAGGGTGGAAAAGTTGGATTGTTTGGTGGTGCAGGAGTTGGAAAAACGGTTTTAATTATGGAGCTTATCAGAAACATAGCAATGGAGCACGGTGGAGTTTCAGTTTTCGGTGGAGTTGGAGAGAGAACTCGTGAGGGAAATGATTTGTGGCTTGAAATGACGGAGTCTGGAGTCATAGATAAGACGGTGCTTGTTTTTGGACAGATGAATGAGCCTCCGGGTGCTCGTTTGAGAGTGGCTCTTACTGCTCTTACAATGGCAGAGTACTTCAGAGATGAAGAGGGACAGGATGTTTTGTTATTCATAGACAACATCTTCCGTTTTGTGCAGGCAGGAAGTGAGGTTTCGGCACTCTTGGGGAGAATGCCATCCGCTGTTGGATACCAACCCAACCTTGCAACGGAGATGGGTGAGCTTCAAGAGAGAATTACTTCTACTAAGAAGGGATCAATCACATCTATTCAAGCGATTTACGTTCCGGCTGATGACTTGACGGATCCTGCTCCTGCAACTACGTTTGCACATCTTGATGCAACGACTGTTCTTTCGCGTCAAATAGCAGAGCTTGGAATATATCCTGCAGTTGATCCTCTTACTTCCACCTCTAAGCTACTTGATCCGCGAATAGTTGGTTGGGAACATTACGAAGTAGCACGTGAAGTTCAAAGGATTCTCCAGCGTTATAAGGAGCTTCAAGATATAATTGCTATTCTTGGAATGGATGAATTGAGTGAAGAGGATAAGAAGGTTGTTTATAGGGCTCGTAAAATTCAGAAATTCTTGTCGCAGCCGTTCCACGTGGCTGAGCAGTTTACAGGATTGAAGGGAGTTTACGTGAAGCTTACTGATACAATAGAGAGCTTCAAAGAAATTATAGAAGGAAAAGTTGATCATTTACCGGAAGCAGCTTTCTATATGGCAGGAACGCTGGATGATGTTTACAAAAAAGCTAAAGAGATGGAGAAGTAATGATAGTGAATTTGCCGGGTTAAGAGGTGAAAATGATGCTTTTGAGAGTGTTTAGTAAAGATGGTGTGCATGTAGAGGTTGAGGTGAGTAAGTTTGAAGCGGCTTCAAGTGTGGGTAAATTTGAGATAATAGAAGGGCATGCACCATTTGTATCGGATATACTTCCTTGTTATGTTGGGTATGAGTTTTCTGGAAAGAAAAGTGGCTTTTACACAACAGGGGGATTGCTTGAGTTTGATGGTAAAGAGTTGAATTTGTGGGTTGCAGATTACCTTAATAAGGAAGGGTTTGAAAAGGCAATTGATAGTTTGAGTAAGGAGTTGCAACCTATTGCAAGGAGTTGGTTGGAGGAAAATTAGGTTTAGGGGGATTGAGGTGAAAGTGATACTGTTGGTTTTGGTATTTATGCTGCAATTAATGGGGGTGCAGACTTTGTCTGCGCCCTCTTCGTTTAATGGGGCAAATGCTTCGGTTAGTGTATTGAATTCAGATGTTAGAGATGCCTTGAGGTTAGCTGAGAAAGATTTGCAAAGTGGAGATTACAAGAGGGCTGCGGAGGAATTTAAGCGCTTGTATGAGATGCGAGTATTCAGATCACCGAAGCATGAGCTTGAGAGATTGATGTTGCTTTACAATTATCTTTATTCTCAATTTAAGTTGTCAAATTATCAAGAGGTTTTGAAAGGGACGAAAAATTTAAAAAATGAACTAAAAGGACTTAAATATCCCTATCTTAAAATTCCTCTTTTTTCGGATTACGATGAGTGGCAAAGGAAAAAGAGAGAGTTGGAAAAAAATACAGATTTGCTTGAAAAAATAGCAAAGCTTGAATTGAAAAAACAAAAGGAGGATCGGAGAAAAGAAAAGAAAGATGAAAAAAATCGGAAAAATCGGAGAAATAATCAAAATAGTAATTCATTGAATAGTAGAAAAAATAGTAAGGACAAGAACAAATCTAACCAGGGTAAGTCTCAGGGTGAAAAAAGTAAGAAAAATCACCAAAATGGGAAAAGCTTTCAAAATAAGAAGCAATCTAATAAAAAGAGTACTTCTAGTTCTAAGAAGCCGACTTCTTCTTCAGGTGAGGGATCGAAATCTACGCAAACTCAAAAGCCCAAAAAATTAGATAGAAATGAGGAGAAGAATGGGAGTAATGTGGAAGATAGGGAGTTTAAAAGAAGAATAGGATTGCAACCCCAAGAAGAGCAAAATACGGGGGTTAACAGAGCTTACATTCAGATGCTTGAGGAGATGCTAAGGGCGAAAAAAGAAATGCTACAGGATATGATGGACGTTATGGGAAGAGATGATCCTATGGTGAGGGAGCTTTTAAACGAAGTTAAAGCTATGGAGCATCAGCTAAGGCGTATGAAAGGACGCACAAAAAGGAGAGTTGTAAGAGAGTGGTAATGTAAGTTTGGAAAATTGTAAGTAATTGTGAGCGGTAAGTATGGTAAGTATAATAAGTACCAAAAGTTAAAGTTCTAAGTTTTTCTCTTTACTTTCTTCACAGCAGGAAGCAGGACGTTGTTCAAAATCAGCCTGTATCCTGGGGAGTTTCTGAGGGTATCCATATTTGGGGCTTTTTCACCTACTATATGTGCATAATCCTCAGGGTCGTGGCCACCCAACATGGTGAAGCTCCCTGAGCCAAGTGTGCCGTATAAATATTTAACGGCTCCTCTATCTGTTTTTGCTAGAACTACTATGTTTGGCTTTATAAGTTTTGGATTAAAATCTGTTGTTTGTCCCAAAAATTGTGGTATTCTGTTTACATGGCACTGAACGAGAATTGATGGAATTCTATCATACTTGGCACTAAATTCGTAAAGATCAAAATATCCTTGTGGTATAAGTGTGCGTGGGTGAAAGTAGTCTATGTCGGAGAATTCGTAAATGTTTGGATCAGTAACTATTTTAAAGTTTTGAAAAGCAAGGCAGCGTGAATAATCAAGTTTAGTGCGCCAATCTGGATCAATTGGTGTTCTGTCGACGACAGCAGGAACAATATCGATCTTTCCATTATCCGTTGCAAGGGCAATATCAAGAGTGTCTGTTGCTGAACACATGGCGAAAAGAAAACCGCCTCTTTTTATAAATTCACGAATACGCGAGGCTGCAACTGCCAGCATTTGAGCAACGCTTTTGAAGTGAAGACGTTGGGCAAGCTCAGTAAGTTTTTTTACGCGGTCTTGATACCATATTGTATTGGCAAAGCTTATGTAAAATCTTCCAAATTGTCCTGTAAAATCCTCGTGGTGGAGGTATAGCCAGTCGTACTTGAAAATTTTGTCTGTAAATAGATCTGAATACCAAATCTTGTCAAATGGAATTTCTGCATACTCTAACACTTGTTTGACTGCATCATCCCAGGGTTCATAATATGGAGCTACGAGAACGGCAAGCTTTGGAGCCTTTACTATGCGGATAGCAGCCATATTTTTGCTTGAAAATGAGGATTGGATCCGAGCAAATTGAGAAGCTGTTATCTTTTCAAATAAAACACCTCTTGAAGCAGCCCATGAGGCTATGGAATTTGTGTAGGTTATGACAAAGGAGCCGCCTCTGTAGTAAAGTAGCCAGTAAACCTCTAAACCTTCTTGAACTGCTTTGTAGGCTACGCCATAAGCTTTTAAGTGGTTAGTTTGTGTGAAGTCCATTGGAATTAGTATGTATGATGATGAAAGAAAAGAAGTAGATGTTGTAGTGATGAGAATTAGCATTGACAGGGCAAAGAGAGTTTTTCTTGGCATTGAATTCAACTCCTTAAAAATAGATATAAAGTGTTTCAGAAAACTATTTAAGATTGTTGATTTTGCTCGCTTTTTTTACAGGAATTTGACTTTTCTTGCTGATTTTGATGCTTCTTCTCTTGTTTTTGTTTTTCTTCCTGTTTGTATAATTCGTCCATGTATTTGCAGTATTCCTCAAATGAGTGAAATTTGTAGCGAGTTGGATTTTGTTCAACGAGCCTTTTGGCAAGAGTTGTTGCCCTCTTTATCCTATTTTCAGTGATGGGGTGAGTGCGCAGAAGCGAGGCTAAGTGAGAAGGACGATTTTTCTCATACTTTTCCTTTATTCTCTTCAAAAAATATGGAAGACCCCAGGGGCTGTAACCGGCTCTGGCAGCAAGAATTACACCGTAGCGATCTGCTTCGTATTCGTTTTGACGGGAGTATGAAAGATCCTTTAGAGCAGCAGCTATGGTAAGGAGGGTTTTTGTGTCTTTTGAATTAATTTGATTCATAGCAATATTCCAGAGAAGAATTCGACGAAGTCTCTTTTGAGAATGTCTGCATACAACGTGGCCAATTTCGTGACCGAGCACTCCTGCTAATTCATCTTCAGTTACAGTGTTGTAAAGTGAATTTGTAACATATATGTAACCACCTGGCACTGCAAAGGCATTCCAAAAGTCAGCTTTTATTATGTTAAAGGACCATTTGACATCCCAACGTGGTGCCACTTTTACTAAACGCTTAGTCACCCTTTTCAACTTTTGTGTATCTTCCTTGTTTGTTAAAACTTTATACTGGGCTTCAACAGCAGCTTTGGTTATTTGGCCAATGTTTTTCTCAATAGAGTAGTCCAGACCTGCAAGGAATCCTGATCTGGATTTTTTCTGAGCTCTTTGAAACATGGGAAGTGCTTTATCGAGAAAACGCTTATCTTGATATAGGTTTACAACGTAGCTGAGATACTTTGCTGCAGTCTTCCATTTACGGTGCTTGTAGTAGTATTCTCCAACTTTAAAGCAAGCAAGAGCTTGAAGATTGGTTGAACCTATCATATAGTCTGCAATTTTTCTATATATGGCTATGGCTTCCTTTTCTAAACCAGCTTTTTCAAAGTAGTAAGCGGCCTTTTGGATAAACTCAACTCTTCTTTTAAATATTTTTTCTCTATCTGCAAGAATTTTGTAGGAGTATGCAGCTTCCTTGAGCATGTTTTTTCTTTCGTATAGTGCAGCTAAAGATTCAAGGCGAGTTTTAGAAAAGCGTGATAATACCTTTTCTAGGGAAGTTTGTTTTTCAGCTTGCACTAAAGGTGTAATGAGCAGAAAAAAGAAAAAAAATAAAGTGATAAAAAATCTCACGATTATCCCCCCTGATCATTGAAAGAATTTGACATTTACACTAAAATTATAACAAGTGGACTAGACGATTTCTTAGCTTTTATTCAATTTTAAAGGGAGGGAGAAGTATGAGAAAAGTACTTATTTTTATTCTAACACTTTTCTTGGTTACGAGTGCTTCGTCATTTGAGCTGAGAACAAACGTAAAAGTTGGGGATGTTTTTAAGTATAAAACGCAGGTGAGAATGAATACAATTATAGCGGCTTCAATTGGAAAGAAAACGATAAGCACTGTTACAACTTTGGAATTGGAACAAAGAGTGGTTGAAGTTAAAGATGGTAAGTACCTTTTCTTGTGTACAATAAAAAATCCTGTTGTTCAAGTTGGAACTCAAAAAAGGTATGCTAAGGAGCTTGAAAAAGTATTTACGATGAAATTAGATGAGCACGGGAACCTTTTGGAAGCTTACGGTGTTGATAAAAAGATGCTTGAAGGAAGTGTATTTCCACTTCCTAGCGGTAAGGTCAGCATAGGATATACATGGAGCAGAATTATGGATGTTGATGGGATAATTCCAGCAAAGATAAAGTACACTTACACTATCAGTGATGTTAAAACGTACAAAGGGAGAAAATGCGCTGTGATAGAAGTAAAGGGGGAAAATATTGCAAAGTATACTGGTACGAATAGACTAAATTTGAGTTCATACGGAAAAATTTATGTTGACATAGACAAAGGAATCTTGGTAAAGAGTGTGGTTAAGATAAGGGCAACTGCAATAACTGTGCAGGAGGTAGATGGTGAGAAGCAGATGATTACTACTAAAGCTAAGACTGAAATGAGAACTGAGTTGGAATAATTGCTAGAAAAGGGAAGGAGAAAGGAGGGAACGGAATTGGAAAGAAAGTGGGTTTTTACATCGGAATCTGTTACTGAGGGACACCCAGATAAAGTGGCAGATCAAGTTTCAGATGCTATCTTGGATTCTATTTTAGAGCAGGATCCAGAAGGTAGGGTAGCTTGTGAGACTTCTGTTACTACGGGGATAGTTTTTGTGATGGGAGAGATAACAACCAAGTGTTATGTTGATATTCCCAAAATTGTTAGAAAGACTATAAAGGAGATAGGTTATGACTCACCTGAATATGGTTTTGATGCTGATAGTTGTGCAGTGGTTACGGCTATCGACGAGCAATCTCCAGATATTGCAATGGGAGTTAATGAAAGTTATGAGGCAAAAGAGGGGCAAAATGTTGAGGATCCACTTCTCAAAATAGGAGCAGGAGATCAGGGAATGATGTTTGGATTTGCTTGTAATGAAACTCCTGAATACATGCCAACACCAATAGCATTTGCTCACAGACTTGTCAAAAGGTTGGCAGAGTTAAGAAAAAGCGGCGAGCTTCCATATCTGAGACCTGATGGAAAAAGTCAGGTTACAGTTGAGTATGAGGGATTTACTCCCAAAAGAGTTACAACTGTTGTTTTGTCAGCTCAGCACAATCCAGATATTGGGCTTGAAGTGCTGAGACAGGAGCTTATTGAGCGTGTGATAAAAGAGGTTATTCCTGCGGATATGTTAGAGGGTACTACTTATTACGTTAATCCAACAGGGCGCTTTGTTTTGGGTGGACCTCACGCAGATAGTGGTTTGACAGGGCGTAAGATCATAGTTGACACTTATGGGGGAATGGCACGTCATGGTGGTGGAGCTTTCTCTGGAAAGGATCCAACAAAAGTTGACAGGAGTGCTTCTTATGCAGCTCGTTGGGTTGCAAAAAACATAGTTGCGGCAGGACTTGCTGATAGATGTGAAATACAGCTTTCATATGCCATAGGAGTTGCCCATCCAATATCCATATTTGTTGAAACTTTTGGAACTCACAAAGTAGATCCAGAACAAATTGAGAAGGCTGTAAAAGAGCTGTTTGATCTGAGGCCCGGAGCAATAATAAAGCATTTTGATTTAAGGCGTCCGATATACAAACAGACAGCAGCTTACGGACACTTTGGTAGAATGGATGTTGAGCTTCCTTGGGAAAAATTGGATATGGTGGATGAACTTAAGCGATATTTTGGCTTATAGTGCTTGAATTTTTGAATAGGGGCTCGAGGGGATATTACCTCGGGCCTCAATACTGTCTATAGGTAGGGGAGTTAGTTGGAGATAGGCAAGGCAGAGTTAAAAAGTGTTGATGAATTGTTTGAGAAATTCAGCAGTTTCGAGAGCTTAAGGCGTAAATTGGCAATAGTTTTTATGCTGTTGAGTTTGGCTTGTGCTGGTTTTTTGTTGATTTTTTCTGGGAAAATTAAAACTTTAGAAGAAGCGTCTTCTATTTTTAAGGGATTGAATTTTACTTATCAAAATCCAATAGGATTGTCAAAGATTCCCAAAATAATAGATATAGATGAAACTGCTGTTCCACATTACTATGAATTTGGATTGGCAAACTCGGACGTGAGAAGAGATAGCTATCCATCGGTAATTGCAAGCCTTTTTAGGCATTTAAAAAAGATGGGATGGTTTGCAGCTTTGGCTTTATTGTTGGGATTTATTGCTTTGATGTTGGATCCGCTTATAATAGGGCCAATAACACTCTTTGTGCTAGCGGTTTTGATTTTAATTGCTAGAAATAGTTATTTAATTTCTGTGAATAAAATTCTCCAAATGACTATGTCTGTACTGGTTGCGATTGGAGCTCCTAGTGAGATAGTCGAAGTCGTTCAAAAAAGTTGGGGGAACTTTTTAGCAGCGTCGAGTTATTTACTTACCCTTTCTATTCTTGGATTTGGAACTTCTGTGGCGTCTATTGGAAGTGCATTATGGTTTAAAAAGGTTTGTTCGGATGTAAAAAAGACGGTAGAAGTGGAATTAGCTGTTGCTCGAAATGAGTTAGAAAAGCGTGGGAGATTGCTTGAGCAAACGAAGGATATTGGTAAAAAAGTATTTGCAATGGGACAGAGATTTGTGCAGCTTCAAGCTGTCACAAAAGCAATAGCGCGTAGCTTGGATCCTGAAAAGATAATGGAAGAGGTTGTGAGGGTTTTACCACAATTGCTTGCTGCTAAAAAGGCTGCTATATTCGCGGTAGAAAAGGGTAAGATGATAATGAAAAAGCATGTTGGATTGGATCCTATATCTGTTCAAAAGATGTCCGTGTTGCCCCTTGATGAAAGTGTTAATGTGTTAGTTTACGTTATAAAGGAGAAAGTTGTTCTTTCTCCTGCGGAAACGAGTGAAAACTTTGCACTTCGATCGCTACTTAATACAAGTGAAGTGAAGCCGTTACTTGCTGCTCCAATGACTCATGGTGAAGAGCAAGATGAAGAATCTTTTAAAGGAGTGATTGCAATATTTGAATACAATGAGGAGAAAGATACGGAGGCTTTAAAAGAAGACTCCCGAATACTAGCGATCCTTGCAGCTTTGGCCGGTATGAGTATTCAAAATGCAATGTTGTTTAAAAAGACAGAGCTTCTTGCGAACGTTGACGGTTTGACAGGACTTTATACACATCGCTATATGCAGGAATTCTTAGATCGTGAACTTGAAAGAGCCAAGCGCTACAAGCATCCAGTCTCCATAGTTCTGACGGATATAGATCATTTTAAGAAGTTTAATGACGTTTATGGACACCAGGTTGGAGATATGGTGTTAGCAGAGACTGCGCGTATTATGAGGGAGACTGTTAGAAAGAGCGATCTGCCTGCACGCTACGGTGGAGAGGAGTTTATGGCAATTTTGCCGGAGACAGATTACAAAGGGGCATTTGCTTTTGCAGAGCGTTTACGTAAAAAAGTTGAGAGCTCTACGTATACTCATCCAGAGACTGGGCAGCCTTTAAAAGTTACGATAAGTGTTGGAGTGGCTACTTTTCCTCTGCATGCAGATGAAAAGAATGAGCTTATAAAGCAGGCAGATGAAGCACTATACAGAGCAAAGGAATCTGGACGTAATAGAGTATGCATAGCTGAGATTGATCCAAAGCGATTGTCTGAGTTTGAGAGGTTTTTGAAAGAAGGAGAGCAGAATAAAGAGCGTAATCAGGAAAACACAATTTAGGATGTTGGATTTTTAATACCATTCAAGGTGAAGAGTATGTCGTTTCTTCTGCTGCCGGGGAAAAATCTAATAGTTGAATTGCTTTTGGCTTTGAAATTTGCCTCTTTAGGTGTTATACCTTTGAGCAATTCAAAAGAGCTCTTAAAAATACCAGTAATAAATAGCTTTAAGTTGCTACCGAAAGATATAAAAGAAGGTATAATTGAAAATTTTGAAGTTGGAAGTAATATAATGGAGGTGCATATTGGTGAGAAGGGTTACTGGGTTACTCCTATTAGTGTTTTTTATGATGACGGGAATGGCTTGGAGTATGAAAGAGGTAAAAGTTTATTCTACCCAAGAGGTTTACGAAAAGTTGAAGGAGATATTGAAAAAGGAATACGCACCCCAGTTGTGCAGCGTAGAGGTGACAATAAGAGACAAGAATGGGGTGATTGGGAATATAAATCTGGAGGCACGCCGAGCTTGCATTCGAGATCTTACGGTGGACTTCCTGGCTTTAAAAGTAAAGAATCTGGTTCTAGATGTGAAGGATTTATTCGATTTAGAAAAAATAAAGGTGGAGAAGATTGGTGATGTTGACTTTGTTGTTCAAGTTAGAGAAGAGGATTTGAATCAGTTTTTTAAGAAAAAAACTAAGAAGTTGGGATTGGAGAATGGAAAGGTTGTTTTAAAAAAAGGACGCCTTCACTTGGAAGGTGTAACGAAAGTTTTGGGATTAAAAACTGCTTTTAAAGTAGAGGGAAAATTTGTCTCTAAGAAGAATAAGGTGTATTTTGTTCCCACAGTTGCTATAATTAACGGTAGTAGGGTAACACGTCGCTTTTTAAAAAAGCTTGCCAGCTTGATAAATCCGGTTGTTGATTTTTCAAAGTATCAGATACCGGTTGATAGGGTAACAAATATTCAGATAAACAAGGGGGTATTAATAGTTGAAGGTAAGTAGCTGGTTGCTGTGGACAGCTTCTCTTTTGATTGTGGTTCTCTTTGAGATAATTCTTGTTGATAAGGGTTGGAAAAGCTTTCAGGTAAGGGAACCTTTAGTGCTAGGGTCAAGATGTATTACTTGGATTACAGATGTAGATGTGTCTGAAAATTTAGAAAGGCCTGTTGTACTGCTCAGAAAAAATTTACCTTCAGATTTTAAGATGGCTTTGAAAAGGGTACCAATTTTGGTTTTGGAAAATTACTCGCTACCTGAAGCAAAGAATGGTAAAGAATGGATATACAGACATCCAGAAATTTGGAAGAAAGTTGTGAAGGCTTGGTGGTTTCCTTCGGAAAATGTTTCAACTTTTGAACTTGAGTATGCTGCAAGGGAAGGAGTAGGAGCGTGTGTATTGGCTTTTGATAAGAAAGGAAATAAAAAATGCGAAACCTTTGGAGTTTATCGTTCAAATTTCGGAAATAGGTGGTATATTCTGAAAGTTATGGCTTTGGTACTGTTGGCACTATTAATTTTGGAGTACTTGGATACCCCTGTTCTTGTTTTAATGAGTTTTTTCTTCTTGGTGGGAAAAACTAATCCTGCAGTTGTGGTAGCGTACACAGTGCTTGTAACCCTTCTTGCTCGAGTTTATTATAAGGAAGTTCAAGGTGTAATGGATGTATTGTGGGCAGTATTAGACTTAACGGCAGTTGCGCTTCTTGCTTATGTCGCTGTTTGGAGTCCGGTTTATGCTCTTGGTTTGGAGAAAAACTACGCTTTGTCGTTTTTACCTTTCTTTACTTTTATTTACCTTTCTTACGTTGCTGGAAAAAAGTTGTTGGAGAAGGAGCAGCGAGGATTTTGGATATTTTCGATGATCCTTGTAATTTTGTTGTCAACCCGTTTATTTGGAGGATCTTACCTATTCTCAGAAATAAAACTTTGGATGGCTCAGCAATTTGGAGAATGGCTTAATTTTCAGGAAGTTGCCCTAGTTTTGTTTTTAATTCTTGCTATGTTTGTAGGAAAAGGGGCAGATTGGGCAAAGGTTTTGGGAATGACGTCGTTTATTTTTGTGTTATTACCTGTATTAGAGGTGGGTTATCCGTTTGCAAACAAGTTGTTGCACGTGTTGCTGTTTTTGACGTATGTATTTGTATTAACTTTATTGTTAAACTTACTGGAAATGGCTTTTTCGAAAGAAGAAGAATAATTACTTAGTGAACCTTATTAAAAGGTGGTAGCCTATGTCTTTTCCCATAATTCAGTTTTATAATGTAAGTAAAGTTTACACTAATGGGATAGTTGCACTTTCAAACATAAGTTTATCAATCCTGTCGGGAGAATTTGTGTTTGTAATAGGGCCAGCAGGTGCTGGAAAAACTACTCTTGTTAAGTTGATATACGCGGAGGAAAAACCAACGAGTGGAGAGGTTTTAGTTGATGGAAGGGACGTTTCTAAATTGAAAAAATGGGAGATAGCTTTTTTGAGAAGGAACATAGGGGTGGTTTTTCAGGATTTTAAGCTTATTCGTGATAGAACAGTATTTGAAAATGTGGCTTTTGCTCTGAGAGTTTGTGGATTTTCTGAGAATTTTGTTAAGAAGGCTACAGAAGATGCATTGGGGAGAGTGGATCTACTTCATAAAAGGGGGATGTATCCAGATCAGCTCTCAGGTGGAGAACAGCAGCGTGTGGCAATTGCAAGAGCAATCGTTAATAAGCCTTCGATTCTTTTGACAGATGAGCCAACGGGAAATTTGGATCCGTATGTTAGTGAGGAGATACTTCAGTTATTTGAGGATTTGAATAAAGAGGGAACTACGGTTGTAATGGTAACTCACAATGCGGGAATCGTGAATTCACGCGATTATCGTGTAATAGCTCTTCAAGATGGTATAAAGACTAGAGACGACGGCAAGGGTGGCTATCGTTATGTTTGATGTGATTGTGTTTTTTTTAAAAGAGGGTTTTTTAATTTTTAGAAAGAATTGGAAACAGAGTTTTGCTGTAGCTTTTGTGATTGCTTTGATAGCTCAAATTTTGCTTGGATTTGAGTTAAGTGTGGAGGAATTGAAGAGGAAGTTGGATATTGCCTTGAGTGAAGATGAGGCGGTAATTTGGTTTGAAGATGAAAGTGCTCTGAAGGGATTGGATGTTAGAAAAGTTTTTGCTCCTGATGAGGTTAGAAAAATGTTGGGAGATTTAATAGGAGATATTGGAGATGTGGCACTACCGCGCGTGGCTCTTGTTAAGTGGAGAGAAGGATTGGATAGAGTAGAAGGAATAAGAGCAGTTTATCGTGATACCGCCAAAAGAGTGTTTTTCTCAAAGTTGAGGCAGCTGTTTTTAAAATATGCTCTTGTTTTTAGAATACTTTTTATAGCAGTTGTGATGATAATAGCGTTTATCCAGATTAGAATATCTGTTTTTGCACATGCTACTGAAATAGAAATAATGAGGCTTGTTGGTGCTACTGAATGGTTTATAAAGTGGCCATTTGTTTTTTATGCGTTTTTTGTGGCTGTCACCTCGATTTTAATTTCTGTTTTGATGTGGATGGGAGTTGCTACAGCTTTTGATTTTAGCTTTGTTATCCCTGTTAAGGTTTTGGCAAGGGTGTGTGTAGTGATTTTATTCTCAACATTTGTAAGTGCTCTTCTTTCAGTGTAGCGGGGGTTGTGCTAGTGAGGTGGAGAATTTTATTTACAATTGGGGTTTTGGAATTGATTTTATCGTTATTTTTTTTAGCTCAAGGGGCAGAGTTGTCCAATATAGACTTGCTTGATGACTTGAAGTTAGAAGAGATAAAGAACCAGTTGAAAGAGTTGAAAGAAAAGATTGCTTCTGTAGAAGTAAAGTTGGAAAAATTGAAAAATAAAAAAGAGAGCTTGATTGTAGAAAGAGTCGAGTTGGAGAGTAGATTGAAAAATGTGGAAAAAATACTAGATAGGTTGCAAACTAGGTATAAAAATTCAAAAGAGATTTTAAAGAAGATAATTTTTTTAGCAGCTTCTTTAAAGTTGAAAAGAGACGCTAGTAGCTTTTTTTCACAGGGAGCAACAGCAGGTGTGGTAATAGTGGTGAATAAATTTTTAGCGGGTGAATATAGGAGACTTTTTAAAATAGTTAACGAATATAAAGTCAAAAGAGATGAGTTAGAAAGAACTATGGAAGAGCTGCAGGAGAAGTTGAAGAGTGTAGATGAGCTTTATTCTCAAATAGAGGGAATAAAAATCAAATTGGAGGGCTTAAAGAAGCTTTATACATTCAAGTTGAAGTTGGTTAGGCAGTCTAAGTTACAAAAAAAAGAGCAGGCTGTTGTTGATAGGAAGAGGAAAGTTTCCCAAAAAGAAAAAAAGTTTATTTGTCCTGTGGAAAAGTATGAGATTCTGGAAAAATTTGGAAAGAAAAAATTACCCGGTGGAGGTGTGTATTTCAACGATGGAGTTTACTTGAAACCTTTGAGTGGTAGAGTAATAGCTCCGATAGACTCAGATGTTGAGAGTGTGGTGTTTGTTGAGGATATAGGTTATGTTGTTGTGCTTTCAGGAGGGGATTACGAAGTGGTTTTATCGGGATTATCTTCAGTAGTTGTTAAAAAGTTTAGTAAATTGATGGCAGGGGAGCTTGTTGGATTTGCAGGTTCGGTGCCTTTAAAGATTGTAGTAAGATATAAGGGAAGGTTGGTTGATCCTATGGAGTTATTTGCAAAATGATGCTTCAAGGGAGGGAGTAGAATGTTTCGTAAGAGTTTCCTATTATTGGCTTTTATTATGTTATTAGTCTTCAATTTCAATGTTCGGGCAGCCGAGGTTGTGAAAAATTATAGCAAATGGGAGATTCTAAAAGAGGTTGAAGGGCTTGTTAAGGATAGATACGTGGAGCCTGCTCCGGAAGAGGATAAGATGGTTGAAGGAGCAATAAGGGGATTGTTAGAGACTTTGAATGATCCATTTACACGCTACATACCAAAAGATGCATATAAAGAGATGAAAAGTAATTTGAGTGGGAAATTCTACGGAATAGGTATAGTTATCACACAGGATGATGACAAGTATATAAAAATAATATCTCCAATTTTTGGTACTCCAGCGACCAAGGTGGGCTTACTTGCTGGTGATAAGATAATAAAGGTAAATGGAGAGGATGTTAGAAAGTACAACTTACATCAAATAGTTAAGAAGTTGCGTGGTCCCAAGGGTAGTACGGTTGAACTTACTATTTTTAGAAAAGGTAAAGGAACGTTTAAGGTTGTTGTAACAAGGGATGAGGTTAAGATAAAGCATGTTGGTTGGAAAAAGATAGGAGATGACATAGGTTACATTATGATTACCCAGTTTACTCAAGATGTGCCTTACGATGTAGAAAAGGCTTTGAATGAGTTTGAAGCAGAGGGAGTTAAAGGCATAATATTGGATTTGCGCAACAATCCGGGAGGACTTCTTACAGCAGCGATAGAGGTAGCAAGAAAGTTCATACCAAGAGGAGTGATTGTATACACCAAAGATAGGTTTGGTCACAAAACAAGCTATTCGTCATTTTATAAAACGCACCCGCTTCTTCCTATGGTAGTGTTGGTGAATGGAGGAAGTGCAAGTGCAAGTGAGATTTTATCCGGTGCTTTAAAGGATCATAAGCGTGCGATATTGATAGGCGAAAAGACGTTTGGAAAGGGTTGTGTTCAGACAGTTTTCAATTTGTCTGATGGTTCAGCTTTAGCATTGACTACTGCATGGTACTACACGCCAAGTGGTGTATGTATTCACAAAAAGGGGATTGAGCCAAATATAAAGGTTACTCTTCCAGATGTGGTTTACTCTTCTGAAGAGGTTTACAAAGATTTGATGAGAGAGTGGGAGTACGTTTTAGGTGCGTATGCAACAGCAGTTGAAAAGCAGAAGGAGTACGAGAAGCAACACAAGAATGAAGTTAAGGATTTACCAGCCCCTTGGATAAGCAAGTGGGATACCCAGTTGTTGGAGGCTGTGCGAGTGGTTCGTGCGATGATTTTAATGGCACAGACTGATTACAAATTTGAAGTGAAAAAGTAATCTACTTGTTGGTTAGTATTAGCTGTGAAAGTTTATTTGTTGAATCAAGGTAGGGAGAAATATTGTGAACGAGTTGCTACTCGTAGGAGTAGATGAAGTTGGTAGGGGGCCTTTAGCGGGCCCCGTTTTATCTGTGGCTGTTGGTTTAAGGGTTGATTTGAGAAAGTGTAACGATTCTTTGAGTGGTTTTTTAAGGCAATTTTGGACAATGCTTGAGGAGAAAAAGTTATCTTTATCTGAGGTTGGTAAATCAACTTGTAAGGTTAGTTATAATAACTTATTATTTGATTTTAAGCCTGATATTGCAACTAGAATAAATTTAAATTGTACCGAGCTCCTTGAACTTATTGATGTAGTCAATCAAATTTCTCTCGAAGTTTTACCTACAGAAATATTAGAAATTTCATCGCAGAATAAAAGTTTAGATAGTAAGAAATTATCTGATGTTGAAAGAAAAGTTGTTTATGATAAAATAGTTAGTAATAACAACTTTTTAATAAAAGTGGGGGTAGTAGATAATAATATGATTGGTGAGATAAACATACGAAAAGCTTCTTGTTTAGCTATGAAAAAAGCAGTATTTTCTGTGATAGAGGAGGCATTTAGGTGTAGTTGGTCTTCTCAAGTAGCGAATGGTATTTTAACGTTTGTTGATGGGGTAGATGAGCCAATTGCAGAGAGAAGGTTAAAATCTGGAGATGGAATGTGGCACAATATTGCTTCTGATGCGGGCATGTTGGTGGTACCTGTGAAAAAAGGTGATGCTAGATTGTTATTGGTTGGTCTCGCCTCTATTGTTGCAAAATACTTGAGGGATGAGATAATGAGCTTTTTTTCTAAACACTTTGAGCATGACTTTGCTTCTCACAAGGGATACCCTACACCGCAGCACTATCTTGAGATAGAAAGGTGCGGAGTTACGCCTATTCATCGGTTGAATTTCAAGCTCTTCAAAGATGTGGGGTGATGCATAATGGCAAAGGTTAGTTGTGATTCTTTTTATGCATTGTTCGGTAGGGATAAATTACTAGATGAAGAAAATTTTGAAAATTCTAAAACTGTAGTTGAAAAAATATTGAGAAATAATGATTATACTCATTTTCTAAGGCTTCCTAAGAGAGAATATTTTGCTTTAATGCTTGCTTTTTTAGACAATGTAGCTCCCTATGATAGAAATTTGAGAGTTTTTAATGCAACAAAGAAAAAACTTGAATACAAGTTGATTGAAAAGAGAGTTGAGTTGAGAGAGGGAGTCAATCTAGCTTCTCGTTACGATTTGATGTTATCTAGAAAAATAAAAAGGGATTTTTCAAATGTTGATAAGCAAGATGTGATGATAGTGTCAAATATTACAGGACTATTGGGACGCACGTCTCCTTCTGAGCTAAAGGAAGAGTTTGAGTTTGCAGATTGTTTAGTGCTCACAATAAATGATGTTTTTGATGTGATGTTTACCACGCGAGCTTGGTATGAGTTAATGAGGAAAGTTAATGGAAAACTTGAATTTAATATTGAGGCTTGCAAGGTAAGTTTAGAAAGTGTTGTTAGGTGTGTGGCAAATTTTTGGAGTTATAGTCCAGCAAATATTGTAGAGCTAAAAAAGAGGATACTTGCAAACTTACCTTACAGTGTTGAGTTATTTGAAAGTGATATTGAGAATTCGTTTTCTGTAGCTGTAATTGGTTGTGAAGGAGAGGCTGTTGTTGAGTTAGTCGAAATGAAGCTTGGTAAGGAATGGATGATTAAAAACGGGATTTTAATAGAGGATTTATCGGCTTGTGGAAGACAGAGCGTTCAGCTTGAGGCTGCAGGGGTTCCACCGTTTATTGCAAGGAGTGGTTTGAGATTTTGCTCTATTTTGGATAGGGTAGATGAGGAGTGTTACGATGAAATTTTGGAAGCTCTAAAAGGGGTTGTTGGTAATTTGAGAAAGGTAAGCTTCATAGATCCTGCTGAGGAGATGAAAAGGTGGGAGGTGTTTATAAATGGAGTACAGTGATAAGGTACTTGAGCACTTTATGAATCCCAAAAATGTTGGGGAGATTCCTGATGCTGATGGGGTAGGAGATCTTTCAAGTCATGTGTGTGGAGATAGCATCATAGTTTATATAAAAGTTGATGAAAATGATGTTATAACAGATGTAAAATTCAAAACTTTTGGATGTGCAGCAGCAATTGCTTCGTCTTCTGTGGCTACTGAGATGATAAAGGGAATGAAAATATGTGAGGCGTATGGAATTACTAAAAAAGCCATAGTTGAGGCATTGGGGGGGTTGCCTGAGGCTAAAATACACTGTTCTTTAATGGTTGAGGATGGCATTAAGTTGGCAATTGAAGATTACTGTAGGAAAAAATATGGAATGAGTGCAGAGGAGTTTTGTGAAAAGGAAAAAAAAGTTGAATAAATTTGCTATAAGAATTACCGAATTTTCTGCGGAAAAATGTTATTTACTGTATGCCAGTAGCTTATGCTGCTGGCATTTTCTTTTTTTGCTGTTAAAATTTAATTATAAAAGGTGATTAATTATTAGCAAAGGGTGGTTAATTCTTAGCCGATAGGAGTTGGTGCTTTGTCTTAACCTTAAGTTTGTGTAAGTTATTTTGAGTTAAGTTAGTTTAATTTAGGAGAATTGAGGAGTGACTAGGAGTGAAGCGTGTAAAAGTTGCTATAGTTTTGCATATGCATCAGCCTTTTTATGAAAATCCGATGACAGGGGAAATAGAGCTTCCTTGGGTGCGTCTTCATGCTGTGAAGGATTACTGGAGAATAATAGATCATTTTGCTCGCTTTGGAGTTAAAGTAAATGTTACTTTAACTCCTTCACTTGCAGTGCAAATTTATGATTATTCGTTTGACCGTGATAGTTGGTGGAAGTTGACTTTAAAAGATCCGGATAAACTCACACCGGCAGAGAGAGGCTTTATTTTAAATGTGCTTACTAAAATGGTTCCTAAATGGGCGGCTCAAAAGTTTTCACGTCTCAGGTCAGTTTTGGAAAGTGATGTTGTAGAGGATGATGATGTGCGAGATGTTCAGTTTCTCTTCAACCTTGCGTGGTTTTATCCTGGGGAAATAGAAGCGGATCCGACTTTGAAAAACTTGATGGATAGGGGGAGAGCATATACTTCTGAGGATTTTGAGGTGATAAGAAAGGCTACTGCAAAGTATATGAAGAGAGTTTTAGAATTTTACAAAGAAGATGTTGTTGAATGTGTAGGAGTGCCGTATGCTCACCCAATATTACCGTTATTAATAGATCTTTCGGAAGCTAAAATATCGGATCCTACAAATTCTGTTAACTTACCTGAGTTTAAAAGATTGCGGGATGCAGAAAAACATATAGATAAGGCCTTTGAAATTTATGCGGATTTAGGATTGGAGGTAAAAGGGTTTTGGTCTCCTGAATGTGCTGTTTCTAATGATAGCTTGAGATTGCTTGCTGGGAAAGGCATAGAATACACTATAACTGATGAAAGCTTACTGTATAAAACTTGGTATGGTTCGCCCCAAGCACCTGCGAAAGCAGTGAATCTTACTCATAGACCCTATAAACATTCTAGTGGGATCACACTCTTTTTTAGGAACAAAGTGATTTCTGATACATGGAGTTTTGTTTATTCTCAGTTGAGTGGAAAAGATGCTGCTTCGGACTTTTTTAGGAAGCTTGAGGAGCAGTTGATGTTTGCTGAAGGAGAGGAAATACTCGTTGTGGTTGCTCTTGATGGAGAAAATTGTTGGGAACATTTTGAGGATGAAGGACGTGAATTTCTTGATGAGATGTTAGGAATTTTAGCTTCCTCAAAGGAGTTTGTTTCGGTTTGGTTGTCTGAGGTTAAGGATTTTAATATAGAGCAACTTCCAAGAATTGAGCCCGGAAGTTGGGTTTGGGCTAATTTCAATGTTTGGGCAGGGCACACTGAGGACGCACTTGCTTGGCGGTACCTTGCCAAAGTGAGGGATATGGTTACTGAGCCAAATGAATATATACTTAGGGCTGAAGCAAGTGATTGGTTTTGGTGGTATGGTGAGGATTTCTTCACGTTGAATGCAGATACATTTGACAGATTGTTTAGGGATAATTTAAAAGCGGCTCTGTTGAAGGAGAATAGGGAAGTTTTTGAGCTGCTTGATAAGCCCATAAAAAGGTAGAAAGGTGATGAAGTGTGATAAAGGAGTTTTTAGAAGAATTGTTTGACGTTGAAGTTATTGCACTACTGAGGAGAACAGAGGGTGGTTTTGAGAGAATATTTGCGGATGTCAATTTTAAACTTGAGTCTGGAGTGGAAGATTGGTTTTTAGAAGAAGACAGAGATAGAGTGTTGGAGTTGGATAATGTGTATGTAAAGAGTGGAGATTATCTTTTGGTTTTGCCTGAGATGTCTCCAAAAGCGGAGGATGAGATGTTGAAGTATGCAAAATTTGTGATTGAAAATTTTCTCCAGCAGATACGCCTTGATTCTTATAGGGAAAGACTGCGTTTTGTTGTTGCTTTGGCAAATAGGTTAGTGCGCATATTTACCGTGGATATGTTAGTAGAAGAAGTTGGGAATCTCTTTCTAAAGCACTTTTCTGGTGTAACTGTGGTGTTTTACGTTGACGATAGTGTTTATGCTTTCAGTGATGCTTCGAAGGCTGGGGTATTGTTGTTCTTAAAAAAAGTTGAGGAGGAGTTCAAAGCTATTGTTAGATCAACGGGGCTTTTGCAAGATGTAGACTTTTCCAAGGCCTCCATAAAAGTAAAATCTGGAGATGGTATATTGCCTGACTACACTACTGGTTTTGTTTTTCCTGTTATTACAAAGTCTAAACGCTTTATGCTAGTTGGAATTTACGGTTTGAAGCATGATTACAGTTTCTTTTTTAGGCTAATAGCAAATTATCTGTTTTTAACATTTGAAAGGGCAGTTTTGTTTGAAAAGGTATTTGAAGCGTCAGTAAAGGATGGATTGACAGGCCTTTACAACAGGGCATTTTTTAATCAAATGTTAGAAAAGGAAGTTGAGCGAGCTAGGCGTTATCAGCTGCCGATTTCAGTGGTTATGCTGGATATAGATCACTTCAAAAGTGTTAATGATACATATGGACATCAGGTTGGAGATAGAATATTGAAAGAGGTTGCTCGAATAGTTATGGAGAACAGCCGCTCTTCTGATTTGGCGGCTCGTTATGGTGGAGAAGAGATTGTGGTTATAATGCCCCAAACTTCAGATGGTTCTAAGATTTGGGCAGAAAGAGTCAGAGAGAGGATAAAGATGGAGACAGAAAATCCTAAGGTTACTGCAAGTTTTGGGGTTTGCATAGGTGATTATTCTTATGGAGATTGGACAGGAGAAGAGTTGGTTAAGGCAGCAGATGAAGCGTTGTATCGAGCTAAGGAGAATGGAAGAAATAGAGTTGAGGTTGTAGATTTGAGAGGTTCTAGGAGATTGAAGGAGAAAGTTGAGGGTAAAGGGTAGATTAAAGTAAAGCACTTTAGGGGGAGTAAGTATGCGATTTGATAGTATAAGGCTTAAAGATGAAATAGTTTCTATTAAGCCGGCTGTTAGTACTAAGAAGGTTATGAACCAAGTTGCTTCTTTTGGAGAGGCGTTAGCTGAACTTGATACTACTTCTATCTCGAAAGCTGCTAGATTGATAAGTAAGTATGCGATTGAGAGGTTACCTGTCAAGGCTATGGCTTTATTTATTCCAGAGGACAGAAAGGTTGTCATTAGCAGTTTGGTTAAGTTTGATGAAGCGGAGATTGAGATTATAAAGATAAATCTTGTCAAAACATTTGGTGGAGCTAGAGAATTTGTAGGAATAAAGGTGGAAAACTTTACGCTTAGTGAGGGGGATAGGAAAGGACTTGATATAAAATATATGATTTTGCGAGAAGGAGTTGAGGATGTAGGGGCGCTGGCAGTAGCTTTTGAAGAAAAGCTTGCCCGGGTTGTGAATGATTTGATCCCGATAATAGCTCTCATGGTTGGAAACACTCTTGGACGTATTAAAAGTGGTCTTGAGTTTAAGAGAATGTCATCCAAATATTACAAATTAGTTCACAATTTACCGGCTTTCAGAAGCCTTATAAACGATGAGGCACCGGATTTTGTGGGGAAAGTCTTGGATGTATTGATTAGGGAGTTTAAATTCGATGGTGTTGCTTTCTCACTTCCCAACGCAGAAGAAGTTTACAAACGTGGAAAAGTTGAGGTTGAAGATAAATTTTTCAGAGCGGTTGAACAGATAGTGATGTTTGAGCAGAAGGCAGTGGTAATTGTTGATAATTCGCTTGACTTGAAGGATGTAGAATATGACTGGATAAAGCTTGATCTTTCAAATTATGCGGAAGATGGATTAATGAGCTGTATGGTGTTGCCAATTTCTGATAAGGGTTTGCTTGTCATATTTAATGAGCATTCATTGTTTGAAGAAGAAGATGTTATGACGCTTTCATTGGTAAGGGATATTTTAAACCAAAAAATAAATCACATATCTCAAATAGATGAAAAGGAGAGATTATTAAAAGAAAGAACCAGTTTGAATGAGATTGTTAAGTACATAAGCGTTGCGGGAAGAAGTTTGGATAGTATAGTTAAGAAGATTTTGACAAAGCTTTTGAGCATAATGGACTCTGATATGAGTGGTATATTTTTGGCAAATACGGGATTGTCTCAGCTTCACATAGTATCTCAAAATATCCCTACCCCATCTCAGATTGAGTTTTTAAAAGAACTTGTAGCCGATATATACGGGATGATTGCTCTGCGTGAGGTTGTACCGGAAGAGATTTTGGTTGAGATGAGTGTTTTGAAAAAGCGTGGAATTTATGAAGGTGATATATCTTCTTATGTAGCAGTTCCAGTGTTTGCTAATGGGGAGATAAAAGGATTGGTATTAGTTGCAAGTTTCAAAGAAGGAGCGTTTTCTTCTTTTGATGTGAGTATTGTTAGCTCTTTTGCTCTGCAACTTGGAATTGCCATGGAAAGTGCAAAGGTTTACCGAGGGCTTGAAGAAAAGATTAGAGAACTTGCATTTTTGTATGATGTGAGTAAAACTGTTGGAAGTACTCTTGATCTTGAAAAAGTTTTAGAGTTTATTGCTGTGTTGAGTGTTCAAGCACTTGAGGCTCATTCATCTCTTGTCTGGCTTGCGGAGGATGAGAAGAGGCAGGAGATAAAGGTGAAAGCAGTTTATGGTGTTCCTGATTACTTCAAACGCTTTAAATTCAGAAGTGGTGAAGGGATAGCAGGAAGTGTGTTCGCAACGGGGAAAACTGAGGTTATAAAGAATGTGTTTGAGGACGAGCGATTCAGGGAAAGGGCAGTTGCCAAACAGTTTGGACTTGTATCTATGATTGCAGTGCCTTTAAGTGTTAGAGGAAAGACCATAGGAGTTTTGCAAGTGTTTACCGATAGAGTGCATCATTTTGGTGATGAGGAGATAAGTTTACTTGAAAGTTTTGCTTCTCAAGCGGCTGTTTCCATTGAAAACGCTGTTCTTTATAAAGATCTTGAACAAGCTTATCTATCTACTGTTTCTGCACTTGCTGCGGCAATAGATGCAAAAGATGCCTACACTCACGGGCACTCATCACGTGTTATGGAATATGCTGTTTTGATAGCGCGTGAAATGGGGCTACCTGAAGATGAGATAGAGAGAATAAAACTAGCAGGACTCCTTCACGATATAGGAAAGATTGGTGTAAGAGAAAGTATCCTACTCAAGAAGGGAAAACTTACAGATGAAGAGTATGAGGAAATAAAGAAGCATCCGGTTTTGGGAGCCAATATAATAAATCAAGTGCGTTTTTTGGAAAGCGTCGTACCCTACACTTACTATCATCATGAACGTTGGGATGGTAAGGGGTACCCAGAAGGCTTAAAGGGAGAGGAAATTCCGCTTGGAGCAAGAATTTTAGCGGTTGCTGATACTTTTGATGCGATGACTTCTTCTCGCTCTTATAGAAAAGCTTTGCCTGATTCCTATGCTTTAGAGGAGATAAAAAAGAATGCGGGTAAGCAGTTTGATCCAAAAGTAGTTGAAGCGTTTGAGAGAGTTTATAACAAGTTGAAGATATTGTATCCGGAGGTACCGTTAAGAGATGTTGTTGAGGGATTGGAAGGAGTATCGGTTATCAAAGGGTGAAAAAGGTATGAAAAATAGGAGGGAGGAAATGATTAGCAACGCAAATAATTATTTTGATACTTCCCTTATGACTGTGATTTTGGTTGCTGCTGGTATATCGAAGAGATTTGCTCTTGGAAACAAAATGTTTTATCCCATTGATGGAAAGAGTGTATTTGAAAAAAGCTTGCGCTTTTTCTTAGAGCGTGGTTTTAATGTTGTTGTTGCAGCGAGTAAAGATGTTCGAAGATGCTTTGAAGGGGTATTTAAAGCTCACTTTGTAGATGGAGGAAGAGAGCGAAAGGACAGTGTTTACAATGCTTTAAAAGAAGTTGAGACTGAATACGTTCTAATTCACGATGCGGCCCGTTGTTTTGTGAATGATAGGGTTTTGAACGGTATTATTGAAAGTTTGAATTTTATTAATGATGAAGTTTGTGCAGTGCCTGCTGTTGGTGTTGCAGATACAGTTAGAGTAACTGAGGATAACTTGGAAGGACCAGAAGAGAGGATGACTGGTAAGTGGTTTGATAGGAGAAAGGTTTGGTTGGTTCAGACTCCTCAAGCTTTCAAAACTCGGCGTTTGAAAGAGCTAATCAAAGCTGAAAAGTTGTCAACTGGTTTGATAACGGATGAGGCATTTCTTTTTGAAAAAGCAGGGTTTAAAGTGATTTTGACGCAGGGGGATTCTAAAAATGTGAAAATTACGCACGTTCAGGATATTTACGGGAAGTGGAAAGTTGTAGAAGAAAGAATGTTGTTTGCAGAGGATGTACATAGAGTAAGAGAAGGAGGAAGTGGACTTAAGCTAGCAGGAATTGATGTGGCTAAAGATCTTGAGTTTATTGCGCACTCTGATGGTGATGTTGTGTTACATGCGGTTACTGAGGCGTTGCTTTCTATGTGGGGTTTGGATTTGGGGGAGGTGTATCCTGCTTCTAGAGTTGAGAAGGGAATTGATTCTTCTAAGCTTTTAGAACCTGTTATCAACGAGCTTTGGTTGGCTGGTTGGGTTGTGTTGGATGTGCGTGTGCAGGTTGAGACTAATGCAATGAAGCTTGCAAGATTCAGAGAAAAGATGAGAGCAAACCTTGCTTATATGCTTGGAGTTCTAGAAGAGAATGTTTCTGTTACATTTTTGAGCGGGAATGGCGTTGGAGAAGAGGGAAGAGGAGAGGCAGTCAGGGCTAAAGTATTCTTGAGAGTTGGGAGGGTTGTTTAATGAGAATTTTCAAGTTTATAGCTGGGTTTAGATCACTTTTATTGCTTACTTTGTTGATGCTGATACTTCATGTTGGTGCAAAATCTGCTTCAAAGAATCCTAGAATTGTTGCAGTTACACCTGCAGCTTTGGATTACCTTAACTACTGCGGTTTGAAAAAGTTTGTTTCTTACGCACAGCTCAAACTTCCTTATGACTGGGAGAAGATCTATGCTTCAGGGGATTACATAGTTTATGTAGATGGAGCTGTGAAGATTCCAGAGCGTATTAAAAAGAGGATATTGATTCCTTTGAAGCAGGATAAGATTGCGGATGTCTATTCAAATTTAAAACTTTTAAAGCTTTACTTTTCTGAATATGTAGCTGATTCGATAGTAAAAGGATGGCTTAAAAATTACTTGATGGTGAGAAGGCAAGTTATGGGAATAGGAAAGAATAAAAAAGCACTTATTGTTATTTGGCAGGATCCAATCTATGTAGCGGGAGTTAGTACGTTTTTAGATGACGTTTGCGAACTTTGTGGATTTGAGAATGCTTTTAGTAATAGTGGTTGGAGGAGAATATCGTTTGAAGAAGCACTTAGATTGAAGCCAGATGTGGTGTTGTATCTTGGTGAAGGAGCTCCTGATAAGAGGTGGAGTTATGTTGGTAAGGTTTTGACTTTTAGTGAGGAGATTGTTAAAGGGCTTACACGTCCAGGACCGTATATACTGCGCTGGATAAAAGAGTTTGCGACTGAGGTGAAAGGGCAGCTTTGAAACCGGTATTGTTGTTAGATGGTTATATTGATACTCCCACGGAACTCGGGGTTCCTCCTTATATATCGGCTACTGTGAGATATATTGCGTATGTTTTGGATTACTACGGCTTAGATTACGAGTACGTACCGGTTTGTACTTGGAGAAGATTGGCTCATTCAGGAGAGTTGAAAAGCGTTTTTCCAGCAAAGCAGTATGGAATAGTGATTATTGTGGGAGGAACGACTGTTCCAGGACGGTATTTATCTGCATATCCCGTTGATGCTAAGGAATTGAAAAAAATTGCGCGTTATTTTAGAAATAACACCAAAATTGCTGTAGGACCTCTTGCAGTTGCATCGGATAGAGGAAAAAAATTTGTTTCTGGAGTAAGTACCGAAGATTGGGATTACGTTGTATGGGGAGATGTTGAGGAGTTTTTCTTCAATTTTTTCAGAGATTTGACGTATTATAGACCCGGTTTTTACGAATGTGAGACGGACTTTTCTATTCTGGACAAAGTTTTAGAGAGAGCAAATACAGATTTTACAAGACTGCACCCATTTTATCCACATGTTATTGCAGAGATTGAGACAGCACGCGGTTGTGATAAAAGACCGAGTTGTATATATTGCGAAAACTCGATAAAACCGAGAAAGGTTGAATTCCGAAGTATTGAGTCAGTTAGAAGAGAACTTGAGTTGTTGAGAGGGGGATTAGCAGCTATTCGTTTTGGAAAGCAGGCAAATATACTTGCGTATGGAGGCGAAGATGTGGGTAAGGCGGTTTATCGTCCAAATCCTGATGCGGTATCCAAGCTTTATGAGGCTGCGCATGATTTAAAGTTTGAGGTAATACACAGTGATAATGCTAATCCTTTGACATTTAAGTTGTTCCCAGCAGAGGCTGTGAAGGCTTTAGAAGCAATTGCTACTTACAACACTCCTTACGATACGCTGGCTTTGGGGATAGAGGATGTATCAGAAAAAGTTGTTAAGATGTGCAATTTAAAGGTTGGAAAAGAAGATGCTTTGAAAGTGGTTGCTATGATTCAAGAACACGGGAAAGGCAAAATTTATGCTGGGATAAACGTGCTTTTGGGATTACCTTTTCAGACGACTGAGTCTTTGAATGAGTTGTTGGATTTTTTAAAAGAGCTTACTCAATACAAGGTGAGGAGAATAAATATAAGGCAGGTTCAGGTTGTAAAGGGGAGTGTATTAGCAAGGCTTGTTGAGGCAAAGAGATTAAAAATTGCTAAGCTAAAGAAGAATGTGATTCACAGCTTCCGGGAGCGTGTAAGGAAGGAGATTGATTTAGTGCTTATCAAAAAAGTGTTTCCTGCGGGAACGATCTTTGATGCTGTTGTGGAAAAGGAAACAAAAGAGGGAAGCTTTGCACGGTTTTTAGGTAGCTACCCCCCTGTCATATTTATTCCTCAAAAGGGATTGGGGTTCCTAGCTAAGGTCAGAGTGGAGATTGTTGATCACACACCACGTGCCTTGGTTGGAAAGGTTGTGGAATTGCTTTGATAATATGATATGATAAATAAAAGTGAACTTTTGTAGTTCAAGGGGTGAGCAGGTGTGGTTAAAATTTTCTCAGATGAGGTAAAAAAGTTAAGAGAAGAGGAGAAAAGATGGGAAGAAACAACTGTTCAAAAGGTTATCTCGCGCTTTCCTGAAAGAAGAGAAGAGTTTTTGACTGACAGTTTTATTCCGGTAAAAAGGACCTATACCCCCGCAGATGTAGAGGATTTGGAATACGAAGATTTGAATTTTCCTGGACAGTGGCCGTTTGTGCGTGGAGTTCAGCCTACGATGTACCGAGGACGTCTCTGGACGATGAGACAGTATGCAGGATTTGGAACTGCAGAGGAGACAAATAAACGTTATAAGTACCTACTTGAACAGGGACAGATGGGTTTGTCTGTTGCATTTGATCTTCCAACGCAAATAGGGTACGATTCGGATCATGAGTTAGCAGAGGGAGAAGTAGGGAAGGTTGGAGTTGCAGTTGATACACTTGCAGATATGGAAGTTTTGTTTGATGGAATACCTCTTGATAAAGTAAGTACTTCAATGACTATAAATGCTACAGCTTCTGTGCTGTTAGCTATGTACATAGCAGTTGCAAAGAAGCAGGGAGTGGATCCCAAAGTTTTGAGAGGAACTATACAAAATGATGTGCTTAAAGAGTACGTGGCGCGTGGGACGTATATATTTCCGCCGGCTCCAAGTTTAAAAATAATTACTGATATATTTGAATTTTGTAAGGATAATGTTCCCAAGTGGAACACTATAAGTATCTCAGGTTACCACATAAGGGAGGCAGGTTCAACTGCGATACAGGAGCTTGCTTTCACCTTTGCAAATGCAATAGAGTACGTTAAGGCGGCGATAGAAAAGGGATTAGCAGTTGATGACTTTGCACCGCGTCTATCGTTCTTCTTTGCTGTTCATAACGACTTCTTTGAGGAGATTGCGAAGTTCAGGGCTGCGCGTCGTATATGGGCAAGGATAATGAAGGAGAGGTTTGGTGCTACCAATCCAAAGAGTATGATGCTGCGCTTCCATACTCAGACGGGAGGAAGTACACTCACAGCACAGCAGCCACTTAATAATATTGTGCGTGTTGCAATCCAGGCATTGGCTGCAGTGATTGGAGGAACTCAGTCGCTTCATACAAACTCTTATGATGAGGCGCTTGCTTTGCCAACAGAAGAGAGTGTTCGCATAGCTTTGAGAACCCAGCAGATAATTGCGGAGGAGAGTGGTGTTGTAAAGACGGTTGATCCAATGGGCGGCTCTTGGTACGTTGAGTACTTGACAAATGAGATAGAAAAGAGAGTATGGGAGTATCTTGATAAGATTGAGAAGATGGGAGGTTCTGTCAGGGCTATTGAAGCAGGTTACATTCAGCAGGAGATTGCGAACTCAGCGTACCGTTATCAACTCGAGGTAGAGAATGGTGAGAGGATAATAGTTGGTGTTAATAAGTATAGAATAGAGAATGAAAAGCCACCAGAGAATCTTTTGAAAGTAGATGAAAGTGTTCGTGAAAGACAGATAGCTCGACTTAAAGAGATAAAGAAAAAGCGTGATAATGAGAGGGTAAAGAAAGCTCTTGAAAAGGTAAGAAATGCTGCGGAGCGCGGAGAAAATGTTATGTATCCTATACTTGAAGCAGTTGAGGCGTATGCTTCTCTTGGAGAAATTTGTGATTGTCTGCGAGATATTTACGGAGAGTACACTGAACCTGTTATTATATAGAAAAAGATTGTTGAGTTAAGTAGAAAAGAATGGAGGATGAGGAAGATGGGTGAAGAAAGGGATGTAATTGAGAGAGAGTTGGAAGAGCTTAAGAAGGATGCTGCTAAGATTCACTACGAGCTTGGTGAGAAGTACATGGAATTAAAAGAGTATGCTCAGGCGGAAGAGGAATTTTATGTGGCATTACGTTACGATGATACAAATCCAGATATATATATGCAGCTAGGGAGAGTTGCATTCAAAAGACGCAATTACAAAGATGCAGTGGAGTACTGGCAGAAAGCAAATGAGCATTCTGGTGGTGCAAATGTCAAGGCAATATTCAATATTGGAATTGGTTATATGAGTATGGGAGAGTACGATAGAGCGCTTGAGGCGTATGCCAAGCTGTTAGTGTTAAATCCAAATGATGCGGATGCTTACAACAATATGGGGCTTGCTTACTCTAACAAGGGAGAGTATCAAAAAGCCATAGAAAACTTTGAAAAGGCACTTTCTATAAAGGGGGAAGATCCAGATATTTACTACAACTTAGCAAACACTTATTACAATATGGAAGACTATATAAGTGCTGCCAATTACTTCAGTAAGGCTCTTGAATTGGCAGAGGATGATGTTTACATTTTAAATAATCTGGCAGATACATTTATGAGACTAGGAGAATATGAAAAAGCTTTGGAGCTTGTAAGCAGAGCTGTTTACTTGAGGCCAGATTATGCTTCAGGTTGGTGTACTCGTGGAGAAATTCTTGCCAAGATGGGAAGAAAGGAAGAGGCACTTGAGAGTTTTAAAAAGTCTTATCACTACTTGGCTAATAAAGACGGTTTTTTGGCTCGCTATTTGAAAGAACAGATAGAGGAGCTCGGAGAGGATCCAGAAAAGGTTTTAAGTGAAGAAATGGAGAAAATGGCTTGAAAGAAGGTTTGAGTTTTGATTTCGAAATTTGGTGATTTGTGTGTGAATGTGTTAACATAAGAAGTGTTTCATACTTTGTAAAAGGAGGGATGAGCTGTGCCTTGTGGAAGAAAGAGAAGAAAGAGAAAGATGAACAAGCATAAACTGAGAAAGAGGCGCAGAAAGAATAGATACAAAAGCAAGAAATAAGCGCTGATAGGATGATTTAGGTGGCCCGGCACCATAAGACCGGGAGAGCGACTCACATCTCCGGATCAGGGACGTGGTGCCTATAAAAGGTGCGTCCTTGAGGTGAAGGAGATGGAGGAATAACCAGAAGGAGGGGTTTGTTATGAAAGCACCGGTGACGATGAAGCAGTTATTGGAAGCAGGTGTTCACTTCGGACACCAGAAGAGACGCTGGAATCCTAAAATGAAGCGCTATATTTTTAGCCAGCGCAATGGAATCTACATAATAAACTTGCAGGAAACTTTGCGTCTTCTCACTGTAGCCTACAACTTTGTTCGTGACACAGTGGCAGATGGAGGAATAGTTTTGTTTGTTGGAACTAAGAAACAGGCACAGGAAGTTATAAAGGAAGAGGCAACACGTTGTGGAATGTACTATGTTAATCACCGTTGGCTTGGTGGAATGCTTACAAACTTTACAACTATTGCGAGTCGTATAAATCGCTTAAAAGAGCTTGAGGATATGAAAGAGAGTGGAACTTATGAGTTGCTTCCTAAAAAGGAAGTATCACGTTTGGAGAGGGAGCGTCAGAAACTTGAGAGAAACTTAGGTGGAATTCGCGATATGAAGAGGCTCCCGGACGTCATATTTATTGTAGATCCGCGCAAAGAGGCAATTGCTGTTGCAGAGGCTAATAGGCTTGGAATACCAGTAGTTGCAATAGTCGATACGAACTGTGATCCTGATCCAATTGATTATGTAATTCCTGGGAACGACGATGCTATTCGTTCGATTAAACTTATAACTTCAGTGATAGCTGATGCAGTTGAGGAGGGGCTTCGTATAAGAGGAGAAGAAAGGGAAGAAGCTGAAACTGAAGGTAAAGAAGCGGCTGTTAATGAGGAACAGGAAGCTCGTCCAAGAAGAAGGAGATTTAAGACGGCAGAGGCTGGGAGTGCTCAATAGAGTGGTTATAACAGTTGGGAGAAGGAGGGAGAAAAATGGCTGATCTTAAGTTGATAAAGGAGTTGCGTGCACGTACTGGAGCAGGAATTACTGATTGTAAAAAAGCTTTGGAGGAAGCAAGTGGGGATATTGAGAAGGCGATTGAGATATTACGCAAAAAAGGTATTGCTAAGGCAGCTAAGAAAGCAGATCGTGAAACTAAAGAGGGAAGAGTTTCTTATGCGGAGAATGACAATGCGGTGAGTATGGTCCTTCTTACTTGTGAGACAGACTTTGTTGCCCGTAATGAAGAGTTTGTGAACTTCACTAAGAAGCTTGCAGAAATTGCACTTGATAAGGGAGTTAAGACTTTGGAAGAGCTTGAAAATGCAGAGTGGGATGGAACAACTGTTTCTCAGAAGCTTCAAGAGTTCATTGGAAAAATTGGGGAAAATATGAAGCTTGCAGGATATGTTTACTATGAGAAAGAAGGAATAACTGCGATTTACGATCATATGAATGGAAAGATGGTTGTTGCTTTGAGTATAAAGGCAGAGCCTGGTGAGAAAGTAGAAGAACTCAAGCAGTTTGCGAAAGAGCTTGCAGTTCAGGTTGCTGCAAATGAACCAAAGTATCTTAAATTTTCTGAGATTCCTGCAGAACTTATTGAAAAGGAGAAGGAAATTGCGGCAGCTGCTGATGATCTAAAGAATAAGCCTGATCATGTAAAAGATAAGATAATTGAAGGGCGTGTGAGGAAAACTCTGGGGCAGATTTGCTTCTTGGAGCAAGAGCATGGATGGGAAAATATGAAGATAGCCCAATATATTGATAAGAAAGGAAAAGAGTTAGGTGAAAAGATGGAGGTTATCAAGTTTTCTTACTTAAAAGTGTGACTGAGTTTCGAGGAGAGAAAAAAGTGGTGCTCCCTCAGGTGGGAAGAATATTCCAAGCTTGTAAAAAGCTTCTCCTAGCCTGGGGGAGCTTTTTTTATACCTTGATGCTTTGTTGTTAATAGGTCTGCGTAACCTAAAGGTAATTTTAACTGTTGTTTGGGTGGGGTGTAGAGGATGCGAGTACTTTTTAAGTTATCTGGGGAGCTTTTATCGGATGAAAGTAAAGCTCTTGTTGAGGATAAGGTTTATTCTATGGCAGAAGTTTTGTTAAAGCTTAGTGAGAATAATGAGGTAGCAGTTGTGCTTGGTGCGGGGAACATTGCGCGTGGGCGTTCTTGGCACAACAAGGTTTTGGCAGATGAAGTTGGAATGATGGCAACTTTTGTTAATGCGCGAGCACTATACAATGCAATATTTGAAATTTCTGGAGAGGATAAAGCACTTGTCTATGCTCCTTTTGATGTTGCAGGTTTTGCACGGCGATTTGATCCTGTTGAGGGCAGAGTTAAGATTAATGATAAGATACTCATATTTGCGGGTGGTACAGGAAATCCAATGTTTACAACTGATACTGTTTCTGTGATAAGGGCTGTTCAGTTGGGAGTTGATTTTCTTGCTAAAGGAACCAAGGTAGATGGTTTGTACACGGCTGATCCCGAAAGGGATCCAAGTGCTGAGTTTATACCTCAGGCTACTTATAAGGAGGTTATAGCAAAAAGGTTGAATGTGATGGATATAGTAGCATTTGAACTTGCGCGCGAAAATAAGCTTGAGATAAGAATATTTAATGGAACTAGACTTGAGAATTTAAAATTACTGCTTGAAGGAAAAGTGAAATACAGTGTTGTAAAGGCATAGTTAGCTTCGAAAACAAGGGGGGATTGGATATGGTGGATCTTAAGCAGGTAGAGGCTGAAATGAAAGAGGAGGTAAAGAAGTTTGAGGATGAGATGATGAGAGTAAGAGCAGGGCGTGTCACTTCTGTGATGTTTGAAAATATAAAGGTGAATTACTGGGGGGCTCCTACTCCACTTCCGCATGTTGCAAGCATAAACATAATTGATGCTAAGACTGTTGTTTTACAGCCTTACGATAAGTCTGTTATGGGTGATATCGTCAAAGCAATAAGAGAAAGTGATTTGAATGTCAATCCAATGGTTGAGGGTGAAAAGATCAGACTTAAGTTTCCGGATCTTACGGAGGAGAGAAGAAAAGAGATAGCAAAGCTCATAGGTAAAAAGGCAGAGGAGGCACGTATAAGAGTTCGTGCTGTGAGAAGAGATGCAATGGATGAAGTTAAGAAGGCTAAAAAAGATGGAGAGATACCTGAGGATGATGCAAAGAGACTTGAAGAGGAGATACAGAAGTTGACAGACAAGCACATTGGAATGATTAACAAGATGGCAGAGGATAAAGAGAAAGAGGTAATGAGTTTGTGAAGAGAGCGGAGCAGCCTATTAATTTGACTGACTTAAGGGACAGTGAAGATTTAAAACTTGAGGTACCACCGGATTTCTCAGTTGGCATAATAATGGATGGAAATAGGCGTTGGGCGAGGAAGCGTGGCGCTTTTTCATACCTAGGTCACGTTGCGGGTGTAGAAAGAGCAAGGAAAATTGCTATGAAAGCTTGCGAAATCGGGGTAAAGAGATTGGTCTTGTATGCCTTCTCACTTGAAAATTGGCGACGTAGTTCTTTAGAAGTAAAGTTTATTTTTTCTCAGTTACGGAAGGTTTTTGAGCGATTTCTGCTTGACTTTGTGAAGCGTGGAATATGGGTGCGCCACTTGGGAGAGTTAATTGGTTTGCCAATAGAGCTTGTGGGTTTGATAAAAGCAGCTGAGAAGAAGAGGCCATCTAGTGTTAAAATGCAGCTTTTTTTAGCCTTTAACTACTCGTCGCGAGTGGAGATAATGAAAGCGGTATTGGATAAGACGAGTAAAATTTCTGATATTTTGAGAGAGGCAGATGCGAAACAAGATGTTTTGCTCCTGAAGAAGGCAGAAAGGATAGTAGAGGAAAAATTAATGGTGCCTAAACTTGATCTTTTGATAAGGACGGGTGGTATGAAGCGTTTAAGTGGTTTTATGTTGTGGCAAAGTGCTTATGCAGAGATTTACTTTACAGAGAGACCGTGGTATGAGTTTAGTGAAGAAGAGTTTGAACAGGCTTTGATATGGTTTAGTCGACAGAAGCGTAATTTTGGTGGATAGAGTTTAGAGTGAGGTGAAGCTGATGAAAAAGGAAAAAGATGATGGATTAAATGATCAGAGGGATAGGGAAACGCTTGATAGGGTGAATTTGAGGGATGAGGGGCAGGAAAAGTTTCCAGAAGCCAAGGATGTAGAGCGTGGTCAAGGTGAGGTCTCTAATTCGCAGGCTTTTTCTTTTTCAAGACATGTTTCAAAGCGCATTTTTGAGATTTTAAGTGGCAGGGTTGCTGTAGCTGTTATAGGGATTGCAGTTATTGCCATTTTGTTGAGTATTGGAGGGTTGTTGTGGCGCTTATTTTTGGGGTTAGTAGCAGCGGTGGCTTCGTATGAGATAAAAAGAATTATGAATAGAGATGGATTAGAGGTTGGAAAGGAGACGGAAGCTGTTACAACTACACGGTTCGATGCGCTGGAGATACTGTTCTTTTCTTTGTTTGTGGTGGCAGGAGTTGCTATGAGAAGTTATTCGTTGCTTCTATTGGGGTTGCTTATAACAGCTACTTTTATGGCGTATATAAATGATTTTAAAGAGTGGTTTTTGGTTGTTTTTTCATGGGTGGTTTTGCCTGTGTTTTGGGCTAGCTTTGTGTCTCCTTTAAAGTTGATTGCTATTTTAGTTACGGTGTGGTTGATTGATATAAGTGCTTATTACACGGGGAAGTATTTTGGAAAGAGAAGAGGATTGTTTCCAGCTTCTCCAAATAAAACTTTGGAAGGGACGCTTGCGGGTTTTGTAGTGGGAAGTGTTGTTTGGGTAGTGGTTGAATGGTGGGTTATAAAGGCAGGGTTTATAAGTAGCTTGTGGCATGCTCCTTTAATTGCTATTGCAGCTATTGCAGGAGATTTATTTGAGTCGTCATTTAAAAGAAAGTATGGGGTAAAAGATTCGTCTCGTATTTTAGGAGAGCACGGTGGTGTGCTCGATAGGCTGGATTCAGTCTTGTTTGTTTTGATAATGGCAAAGTTGTTGAAAATAATTTGATTTGTTTGCTAACCAGCCTGAGTTGGATATCTATTATCTAACTTTATGAAAACCTTCGGATTCTGACCAACCGTATTTCAGGTAGGCTTTATCCATAGCTCCAATTCCAATTGTGAAGTAATATTCCTTGGCTTTGATATTAAAGTGCAGATTCAAATACATGCAGTGTAGACGCTTTTGATATGTGATTATAGCATTTGTTAATTCGCTTTCATCAAAGTTGTAAGTAAGATTTACATTCATAGACGAGCGCCAATAAAAGCTGTTGTTCAAACGTGTTGAAAATTTGAGTGACATACTGTGAAACGAAAGATCCTCGGGATTCAGGTTTCCAGAAGCTGTGAGATTCCAAACGTCACGCATTTTATATGAAGCGTTCATTCCAAGACTTGAAACCTTTGCATCCCAGTTAAGTTTAAAAAAATCAGAAATTTCAGTATTGTTCATGTT
>Ga0256838_1000159_pt1 | contig 46225 bp, 67 predicted proteins | sample 4571419metaG_FD_185978 | JGI IMG/M metagenome (GOLD analysis project Ga0256838, IMG submission 185978) | Hydrothermal vent microbial communities from Guaymas Basin, Mexico - 4571-419 | ecosystem: Environmental > Aquatic > Marine > Hydrothermal vents | place: Mexico: Guaymas Basin | collected... | reverse complement strand
CCCTTATTTGCATTATCTCTTAAAAACTGCTTAATATCTTCAAGCAACGGCTTTATATCTTCAATTTCTGGTGGAATATTTGACCAAACTTTTTGGAGTTTTTCAGGTAAATAAACAAATTCCTCTATCCCAAAATTCTCCCTCGCATCCATCTCCTGCTCATCAGTTAATCTATGAGAAAATAGTAAAAACATCTTTTTCATTCTACACTCCTTTTTTTTGATTTCTCACAAAAGCTAATTATATACTATATATGTAGGTGTTTGTTTGTTATTAAAAATAATATTTATGTATTTTTTTTTGTTTTGAATGTTTTTAGGAATAAAAAAAACTGAGGAGTTATACTCCCCAGTTTTCTTTGAACAAATCATTAATTGATTTTACCCATTCAATTTCTTTTTCGTAATCTTTAATTATTTTATTTATTAATGTCTTATCTAAGTCCTTCATTTGTGCCAATTTTATGCCTGTAACCTCTATTCGTTCTTCTTCTGTTACATATCCGTCTTCATCACAATATTCCTTGATTAATGATACATCACCATCTCCGAATACATAAATCTTTTCATATTCATTTATTTCAATTTCCGCCCTCCAATATATGGAATGTTCCATTATTTTTCTTAATTTTTCTTTAACTGCTTTTTCCTTTTCCTCCATTAATTTCTTTTCTTTAATAAGCTTTTCTTTTAGACATTTAACAATTTCCATGATACTCTCCTTTTTTTTAATTTAATTTTTCTCACAAAAGCTCATAAAAAAAAGAATTCTTTTTTCAAGAACCAATAGGGGGAGGGTTGGTTTAGAGATTTGATGGGTTAAAATAATAATCACCCACCCAAAATTAATAAAAAAAATTAATAAAAAAATCAATAAACTAAAAATATATATAACACTATTTTACTCTTAATATTCATTTACACTTTTTGTTAAAATCTTAATTATTTTAATAAAAAGGAGCTAATTATGAATAAGTTAGAGTTTGAAGGTAAAAAAATGAGAGTGGTTGAAAAAAGATTAGAACCAATATATGAGATTGCTAATAAGATAGGTTTTGCTAATGATATTGATTTTGATGAACTTGAAATGTTAATTCTTGATTGTAATGTTAAACCAAGTGAATATGAAAAAACAATAAGAACAATTGTTTATGCTAAACATAGATTGATTTATAGAAAATCAAGAGTAGAGGCTTTTAAGGTTGCTTTTCCTGAAAGATACAATTCAAGTAACAATAGAAACACTATTGAAACAAAAGCTAGAAGAGTTGAAGAATATAAAGTATATAAGAGAATAGTTAGTTTAGTTAGTGCATCTATGTATGTATCATATATGGCTGATAGATTTATGGTATTGGACTTGGCTCTTGAAAAGATTTATGATAAAAGAACCAAAGACAGAGATAGGATTGAGTATATGAAAGTATTTTTACAAGAAACAAGAAAACCAGAAGAAATGAAAGGATTAGAAGTTAATATTAATGTTAACAATGTTCAGATAAATAGAATAGAAGATAAAATGAATGAAATAAGTTCTAAATTAGAAGGATTAAGTGCTGATAAGGTATTGGAGATAATGAATGGTAATAAATAGAACTCCATACAATAAACCTTATACTCCTACAAAAGAAGCTATTGAATACTTCACTTGGTTCAATATGTTTTTTGAAGAAGAAAACAAAACTCCACCTTCTCATTTTCAATTAATTGACCATATTAATTCAAGGTATAAGAGAAAAGGAGTTATGTGTCATAGGGGTTTTGGTAAAACAACTTTAATGAGATATAACTTATTGTATTGGCTCTTTAAAGCAAGAAAACCTAACTTTGGAGAGTTTGATTATATCTTACTTATTCAAGATACTGTTGATATGGTAGCATCAACAATTGATACATTATCTTATCTTATTGAAGATACTGAATTAAGTAATTATCTTGAAATAAAGAAAAAGAATTTAGGTGATAATCCTGTATTATGGGTTTATAATAAAGAAAAAGATAAGATGATGTATATAAGAGGTAAAGGTAGTGGACAAGCTATTAGGGGTATCAACATAAGAGGTAAAAGACCTAATATTATTATCCTTGATGATATTGAAGATGAGAATAAACAAACTACAAAAGAAAGTAGAGATAAGTTAAAATGGTGGTTCTATAATGCAGTAGCACCTGCTGTTAACAAGAATAAATATGAAATGATTATTATTGGAACCCCTACTCATGAAGACAGTTTATTAATGGAGCTTTATCATAATTCAAAATGGGCTTTTATAGAACTTCCTGTATGTGAGAAGTTTCCTGTATTAAACAAAAATGAAATAATCTCTTCATGGCCTGATAGATTTACTCCTGATGAAATACTAGGAACATATGAAGAATTAAAAGAAAATGGTAGAGAACTTAGCTTTTGGCAAGAATATATGCTTAAAGTTGTTCCAAGAGATAACTTACTCTATGATATGAACAAAATTAATTACTTTAAATTAGAAGATTTAAAGAAATTTGTTCATTCATTAACTTTTTATGTTTCTGTTGATTTAGCTGTAAGTGAAAAAGATTATGCTGATTATACTGCTATTAGTGTAATAGGGATAAATGAAAATAATGATTGGTTCTTAGTTGATGGTTTTTTTGGAAGAGTAAAACCTGATGAAACAATAGAACAAATATTTAAGTTTGTTACAAGATGGAGACCTTATGCTGTTGTTATGGAACAGATAGGATTACAACTTGCTTTTGATACTTTCTTAAAAAAAGAGATGATTAAAAGAGGTAAGTTTTTTAATATAGAAAAAGTTAAAAGAACCAATAGTAAGTTAGCAGTATTAAAAGGATTTCAACCTATTGTTGAAATGGGTAAGTTCTGGTTACCAGAAGATTATTTAAAAGACTTTGTAGATGAACTAAAATCAGAAATGAGTATGATTACAAATGAGGCTATAAAAGCTAAACATGATGATTTAATAGATAGTATAGCTCAACTAACATTAACTGATACTGTTTATGTTGGTTCTATGTTTGTAGATGAAGAAGATGATGATGAATTTTCTTTCTTAAAGCAAAGAGAATATAAAAATCCTTATATATTTTAACTTTACATTTCTTCTTCTTGGTTCTACTTAATATAATGAGTTTGCATCAACTCAAAAAGGATTCAAAATGGATTTTGATGATGTTATTAGGGCAACAGGAGTTGTTGTTAGCAATGTAAATCCTCTTGCAGGAACTGCATTGGTTCTTCTAAGTGATATTGTTGAAGAACTTGGTGGAGAAGATGTTGTTGAAAATGAAGTAGTTGGTATTGGTGGAACAATTGCTATGCTTGAAAAAGCTCTTGAAGAAGATGATAGAGAGCTTATACAAAAAGCAATTTACAATCTAAAAGCATTAGAAAAACTAATTAAATAAAAAGGAGTTTAAATGACAAAAGAAGAATTAAAACAATTAACTCAGGAAGAATTAAAAACAATTGCTGTTGAAACTTCAAAAGTAATTAAACAATATATTGATGAAAATACTATCTCTCCTGAACAAGTAGAAGAACTTGAAAAAGCAAATAAATTAGCTGAAAGTCTATTAGGTTTATTTGACTCAAATGAAGATGGTGCAATTACATTGGATGAGTTTGTTAAAAAGCTAAATGAAATTTATGCTACTTTATCAAATGTAAAAGAACTAAAAGAACAAATCCTTAGCATTGCAAAAGACTTAGGAGCTTTAATTGAGAGAGTTGATGCACTTGAAAAAAATCTTAGTGAAAATTATTTTACAAAAGCAGAGGCTGAGGAAATTTTTACTTTTGATACTGATTCTATTGTTAGTGAAGTTAGAGCTGTATTTTTCCCTGAAACAATTGAAGATTCTGATGGTGCAGTAGAATAATTAAAGGTTAAGTAAGTGGCTGGTTTAAAAAGATATGAGGTAATGGTTCGTAAGAACTCAACAGCCACTTACGATTACCTCTTCTCAAAATACAAAACAATAATAAATAAACTACAAGAATCAGATTCAAATAAAGATGAACATGGTAATTATATTTTTATTTATTATGCAGATTTATTTGATATGAGAAATGGTAAAAACTACAAAATATTTTGTGATTATGCTATTAAATTGTTTGATATTAAAGATTCTTTTATATTAAAAGATGGAACAAAGATTATAGGAATTATGGATGCTAATCCATATATAGAACCAACAAGCGGTTCTGTAATTTCAAATCAAGAAAATGGAACAATAGCGTGAAAGTATTTAAAGTTGGTGAACCCATTAGATTTGGTGTTTTGTATAAATCAATTTTTACTAATGAAAAACATTTTGAATGTTATTACTCACCATTAATAAATCCTTTATCAAAAACTCATGTTGTTGGTTCTTTTATTAAAGATAATGATTGGTATTGGACTCCTGTTTTTTATATTTTCTCTCCACAAAAATATATTATAACTATCGTTAATAAAAGAACCAATGAAGAATTTAAAGAAGTTTTTGAAGTTATTAGTGACATATTTGATAAAAATGATGATATTGTAATATTGTAACACTACTACAACAAAAGGAGGTTATATGAGTAAATGGGTTGTTGGTAGAAGTGAAGTAATTGGAGTTGACTTAGGTAAAGATGATGTATATGGAAAAGATAGCACATTTAATGTTATTGTAGCAAATCCAAAAGCTGGTATTGAAGATAAGTTTGAAGGAGTAATGACTGAGGTTGTTGTTGAAGTAGATGCATTGAGTTCAAAAGCATCTGGTGATACTCCTGTTGGTTCTACAAAAATAACAGTAGATGATGCCACTAATTGGAAAAAAGGTTTTGTAGCAAAAGTTGATGGTAAAGATATTTATTTTTATGTTGAAGATGTAGATACTACAAACAATATCCTTTATGCAAGAAAACCTATTAGTGATAGTATTGCAGATGGAGATACAATTAATAGAGTAGGAAACACTGGTGTATATAAAATGGAATATACTCCAAAAAGTATTGGTAAATATTTGGTTGTTATTAATAATCCAAGCATTGATTTACTAAATATCAGTAAAGCTGTTGAATGTGTTGCTCATGATGAAGATATGATTTATGATGCTATTAAAAGTGTTGAAAATAAAATTGATAATTTCACAGGAAGTGTTGTAGGAGAGATTCTTGTTTAATCTCTCTTCCTTTTAAAGGATTAGGATGGATAGTCAAGAGATAATATCAAGACATTCGTTAGAGATTGAGTATATTAAAAAAAGTATTGATAATATACAAAAGACAACAGAAAAAATTTCTCTATCAATAGAACAAATCAATGAGGCATTAAAGAACCAAGAGATAATACTTACAAAGATTGAATATATTAAAAATGATACAGAAAAAAACATGAAAATATTTGAAGAGAAAATTAATAAAGTTGATAATTGTTGTATGAAAAGTAAAGAAACATTTTCTTCTGAAATAGAAAAAATTGAAAGAGATATTGCAGATATTTATAAAACAATTAATGAAGAAAAAGAAAAAATGCAAAATAGAAAATGTCCATCATATGATATTTTTGATGAAAGAATTAATAACTTAGATGAGAAAATAAACAAAATAAATAAAACAATTATTTTTATAACAACTACAATAGTAGGAATCTTAATAGAAGTCATTTTAAGAGGAATATTAAAGGATTGATATGAACATAGACAAAGTAAAAGAATTTATTTTATTAAATGAAGGATATAGGAATAAACCATATAAAGATATATATGGTAATATTACTATTGGAATAGGTAGAAATTTAACTGGAAAAGGATTAAAAGATTATGAGGTTGAATATCTTTTTCAAAATGATATAGATGATGCTATTAATGATTTAGTTAAGATATTTAAAGATAATTTTTATTTGTTCCCCGAACCAATCAAGATAGGACTTATTGATATGATGTTTAATATGGGGATTAATAGATTTAAAACATTTAAAAAAATGATTAAAGCTCTAAATGAATTTGATTTTGAAAAAGCATCATATGAAATAGAGAATAGTAAATGGTGCAATCAAGTTAAAAGTAGATGTAATAGAGTTAAAAAATTATTTGAAAGCGCATTCAATGGTTAAACAAATGACTGATAACTTATATCAAATAGAAGTAAAAACTAATTGTTTAGAACCAACATTAGAAGTTGAAGGTATAAAATATACCCCTGTTGGTTCTGATGGATTAATTAAAACATTTGAAGTAACAATTTATTCTAATGAAGTTGAAATAAAACTTTATTGTAATGAATTGTTGATTGATAAAAAAATAGTTTATTTAAGCAAAAACAAAGAAATTTCAAATGAAGATATTTTATCTGAAATTAAACAATTAATATTAAGTTATTCTGATAATTTATTAAAGGAATAAGGTATGAAAGATTATAGAACATATTTGAGAGATTTACAACTTGATGATGATTTATATTATGATTTTATTGATGATTTACTTGATGAGATTTTTTCATACACAAATCTTTTTAGAAAAGAAATATATTTTAATGTATTAAATGGATTAAAAGAATATAATTTTAATGCTATTTTGATAGGATATGAAAACACAACAGATACAACTACAATAGATGATTCTACTATCTTAATATCTTCATTAAATGAACCAAATGGTTCATCTTATTCAAAGAGAATGAATAATGTTATTGATATTCTTGATTTAAAAAATCAATCAGTTATGTTTAACGATTTTAAACAATTAGATATTGAAACTTTTGAGTATATTGGTTTACCTGTTGATTCTTATAAAACATATAAAGTTGTATTATCTATTATTCCAAACATGACTCAAATAGATATGTATCTTGAAACTTTAATCAAGGATGCTTTAATAGCTGGTTTAAGATACAAAGCACAATCATTGTATACTGATGTTCAGAACCAACAACATGTTTTTGGATTGAAAAAAGAATATGAATTTCAGTTAAATAAGATTCTTGATAAAAATCCTCATTATTTTTATCTTAATTCAAAAATACATCATAATTTTAAAGGTTTATGATGATTAAAAATATTAAAAAATGTTTTTTAAATGAAGTTTTAAATGATAAAAGTCCTTTCTATAAAAAAGTAGATAGCTATTTAAATAAATACATGAAAAAAAAATATGAGATTTTTGAAAAAATAAAAGATAATTTATTAATAAAAGTTAATATGTGTAATAATAAAATATTCAATAATGGGATTTATTTTGTTTTTAATTTTAAAGATTCAAATAACATTGTTGAAGAAACTGGCAATGTTGAGTATTCAATAGATGAATACTTTCACCCTAAAATAAATTATAATGATTGTGATTGTGAAAATGGAATTGGTAATAAAATGCTTTTAACAATTAAAAGTATAGAACCAAAGATGAGTTGTTTAATCAAAACAATACCATACGGAAAAAAATATTCAATACTTGATAAAAGTGATTGGAAATCTATTGATTTTTATCCCAAAAATATAAAAGTTAAAGAATTTATATATTTTGAAATGTATTTTGATAAATTTTTAGCTTATAGAATAGAAAATAATTCTAAAATTTTAATTGGAGAAATAAAAGTATCATCAAGACAAAGTCGTAATGTTAGGTTTTATTTTGGTAATCATAAAATGTGTTCAATGTATGGTTTTAGAAAATTTCTATCAGATGAAGAATTGTTTGATTTAGTAAATAATAATACTTATCCTATATATAAGGTGTTTTGATGAATTATTATGAAAATGATTTATTTGTTCAAACTTTTGTTTATCAAATAATGAGTTCAACGACTCCAAGAATATATAGGTCAATTAAAAATGGTTATGATGTTGGTTTTATTATGAAATTTGGAGATACAATTCAAATTGAATTAACACAAGAAGAGATAGATTGTTTAGGTTTAAACTTTTATTCTCCTACAATTGGTTCTGTTATATCCTATAAACCTACAAATGTTTTTAAATTATCAATTGATACTGAATTTATTTCTTATGATGAAGATGGTAAATGTATAAAAGATGATGTTTATGATTGCTTATGTAAGAGATGTGGAAATATTCCTTATTTAGCATCTGAACTTGATGTAGTTCCTAATGAATTAAGGAAAGATTTGGTTCATATTAAAGAAAAAGACTATGTTAAATTTATAGAAAAAGCATATGAACTTTATATGAATAGTGCAGGATATGTTTTTTATAATGATTGTGGTATTGTTTTTTCTTTTGAAAAATACAATATTTGTTGTCCTGAAATTGTTGGTTCTGATGGTAAGATTTGTGATAAAGATAGTAATGGTGTTTTTATTGATACGGGAGATTGCATAAAACCAATTTGTGCTTATGATAAGATTTTTGAAAATGTAGCATTAAGAGATACAAAAACAACATTATTGGGTTATAAATATCCATGTGATATAATTGATGAGAGATGTAATAAATATATTTTCAATTTATCTTTTAATGATTTTTTAGAAAAGAACCAAATATCAAAGATTGAGTTTTATCAATTCTTTGCAACAAATATTTATAACTTTGATAAAGTAGTTAATTTCTTAAAAAGAGAAGATGGAAAAGAATCTATAAACTTATGGAAATATTTAACTATTATGTGTGATGAATCTAAAAATAGAACTTGTAGAAATTGGGATTGTGTTGAAGTCATTAAGAATGAGGAAGGAAAAATTGATAAGATAATTTTTAAAGATTGTTTTCTTGAAACAAACTCAAATGTTATTTTAAATAATGGATATGCAAATTGTAGAAACTATAATCCATCTTCATATGTAAAATGCAAAAATTATTTAATTTCAATCATTGGAGTCAATCAAGAGAGATTAAAATATTTTTCTTCAAAATTGACTGAATTAACACAGAAAAAAATAGATGGAACAATAACAGAAGAAGAAAAAAATGATTTATGTTATCTTGAATCATTACCTATTCCATTTTGTTTTATTATAGATAAAAGTGATTTAAAAGGTTTAACAACTAACATATGTGGTTGTAATAATCCTTTATATCCAAATTGTATGGATTATCCATTGTGCTCTAAGTGTAATTGTGATTTATGTAATAACATTAAAGAACTTGAAAACAAATTGAAATGTTGTGGTATAGGTTGTAAATGTGAATGTTGTAAAAAAGATGGTTGTAAAATATATAAACCTAATGGAGATGAATTTAATTCAGAAGAAGAATGTAAATGTTCAAAAGGAAGAGTTTATTCAAAACAAGAAAAATCACTAGAACTTGTTGGTTCTTATACATGTTTTGATTTATATCAAGAAAAAATAAAGATTGAATATTACAACAAAATAAAAAATAGTCTTGTTTTATGTGATGAAACAACAAGAAATGGAAAAATAATTAAAAAATATAAAAAATGTAAACTTGATTGTAGAAAACCAATATTTGAATATAACGGACAATGGTATCAATATGATGGTAAAAACTTAGTTTCAATAAATATCAAAGATTTGATAAATAGATTAAGCGAAAACAAAATTAATTTTAGTTTTGGAGTATTAGGATTTATTGGCAACCCTTGCTGGGGATATAATTATACTGATTATGAAAAATGGGCAAGTTGTGGACAAGCTCATACAAAAGCAATGGACACTATAAAAGAACCAACGGGAAGATGGACTAAAATTGAAATAGATGGTTGGAAATTTAATTACATTACTTTTAGAGTGATATCTCAATCAATTGAATGTGGTGTTCGTGCTTATACCAATATAGAAATGTTTTTAAGGTATGATGATAATAAAGTAAAATATGGAAGAGCATATTGGTTATCATTTTATAACGGTGATTTGGTAAAATCAGTTTTAGGAATAGAAGTAAAATAAGGAGATAATTATGATTGACTTAAATAGGTTTATTGAGATATATGATGCAGTATCAACATTGGTTCTAAAAGATTTAGAAAGTCAGTTTAGCCAAGGAAGAATCAAAGGAACAGAATATTCAAAAGTATATTCTCAATTGATTGGTAAGTGTTTGGAAATAGCATCAAAAGTGGCATTAGATGATTATCAAAGTTGTGTTTTAAAAGAGCAATCTGAACTTTTACAAAGACAAGTAGCACAAATAGATGATAATGTATTATCAGAAATGATGAAAAACCAATTATATAGTTGGGCAGAGGCATTTAAAAGTGGTAATCTTGAAGATATACCATCAATTATAAGAGATGAGAATATTTCAAATTTATATGATACTCTTCTTGATAGAGTTAAGAATGAAACTTGGAAAACTGGTGATGCTTGTAATGTTCAAGTTCAAACTATTGAGGAGGTAGAATGAAAAGTATATATGAGTTATTTCAAGAAAGTAAACAATATAAAGCAAACATAAACACAGAAATAGAAAGTTGGTTATCTCAATATAGAGGAGAACCATATGGTAATGAGGTAGAAGGTAGAAGTTCATTAGTTTGGAAGTTGATTAAAAAGCAAATTGAAGTTTTAAGTTCAAACATAGGAAAATCATTTCTTAGTCAAGATAGGATTTGTGTTATAGAACCAAGAACAAAGAATGATGTTATTAAAGCTAAAATAGATGAGAAATTAATTAATTTCTTTTATAACACAATGGAGAATAAGATTAATCTTATTAAAACAACAATTAAAGTTCCTGCAAAAGAAGGAACATGTTTTGTAAAAGTAGGTTGGAAAAAAGTTACAAAAAAACATTATCTTGATAATGTTTCACAAGAAGAAGTGTTTCAAAATGAAAATATTTTAAAAGATGATAAAGGTTTTTATATTTTACAAACTATTAAAAATAGACCTTATATAGATGTGATACCTAATGAAGATGTTTTTACTGACCCATTGGCAAAATCAATTGAAGATAGTAGATTTATCTTTATAAGAAAAGAAGTAACAGAAGATGAGTTAAGAAGTAATCCTTTACTTGATGGAGAAAAGGTAGAAAGATGGATTGAAGAATATAAAATGAATGCTTATGTTGGTTCTGAGGCAAGTGCAGATGATTTACATGATAGAGAGTTATGGAGAATAGATACCAATGAAACTGAAAATGAAAAAGGAAAACCTATTGATGAAAAGATATTTTTATATGAATTTTGGAAAAAAGAAAAGAATAAAATAATAGTAAAATATCTACTATTTAATGGAACACAAGAAACAATACTTACAGAAAAAGAACTTCCATGCAAAGAATATCCTTTTGTTGTTTTTAACCTTATTCCAAGAGAGTTTCATATTTGGGGAGAAGGTTTAGCTTCTGTTTTAGAGGAAGAACAAAAGTTTATGACTGCAATAGTAAGAGGCGTTATTGATAACATGGCTATGAGTAATAATGGACAAAAGATTATTAAAAAAGGAGCATTAGATTCTGTAAACTTACAAAGATTAGTTAACAATGAACCAGTTGTTGAATTAAACACAACTGCAAAAATAACTGATGTTATATTTCAAGGTTCATTTAATGAGTTACCTAATAGTGTTTATAACATGTTACAAATAATAGAAAGACAAGCAGAAGGGTTAACTGGTATTAATGAACAAATGCAAGGAGTTGGTTCTAACGTTAATGCACCTGCAACAAATTTTCAAGCTATGCTTACACAAGCACAAATAAGATTAAACGATTATTTAATTTCATATCAAGATGGTTGGAAAAAAATCTTTACTAAATGGATAAAAATGGCTATGATGTATTTAACTGATGAAGAAATCTATGAGATAACAGGAATATCAATAGCTGATGCTAAATTCCAAAAAACATTAGAATTAAGAGAGAAATATCAAACAGAAAAAATGCCTCCTAAACTTAGATACCAAGTAGAACAACTTATAGTAAAAGAAATAGAAGATATTTTTAGAAAAGATAGAGTTCAATATGATATTAAAATCAAAATAGGAACTGATACTATGAATATAATCAAAGTTCAACAAATTAATATGCTTATGCAACAATTAGCACCTTTGGTTCAGAACCAACTTGCATCACCTATGTTGGTTCAAAAACTAACTGCTAAACTTGCAGAACTTTTAGGATTCCCAGAAATAGCAGATGAAATTGAACATTTCAAACAACCTCAACCAGACCCTCAACAAGTTGCATTACAACAAGAGATGCTAAAAACTCAACTTATGGAATCAAAAGCAAAAGCTATGAAAGAAGAGGCATTAGCTAAAAATGCATTAGCAAGAACACAGCATACATTAGTAAAAGCTAAAAAAGAAGGAATACAAATCAAACTTGATTTAGCTGATAAACTAGCATCTGTTGAACAGAAAAAAGCTCAATCTCTTAAAACAATTAAAGAGGCACAAGGAAAAGATGTTGAGAATAAAAAAGCATATGCTGAAACATTAAAAATATTAGGAGAATTAAATGGAGAAGACAGAAATCAAGGATAGGTTAAATAGGTTGCTAAATAATGAAGATTTTGTTAAAGTATTTATTCAATACTATTGTGATGATAGGGTTAAAGAATTGGTATTTTTAGAAGATGTTAGAGATGAAAATGTTATTCATGAATTAAAAGCAATTAAGTCTTTTAGAGACTTTATTGAATATTACAAATAAGGAGGATTAAATGAATGAAGAATTAAAAGAGTTTTTTGAAGAAAACAATACAAACACAGAAAATGTTGATGATATTTGGAAAGGTGATGAAATACCACTAGATGAATGGAATAACCAAGAAAATACTAATCAAGAACCAACAAACACAGAAAATAAAAATCAATTAAAACCTCTTGTTGTTGGTTCTAAAACAATTGAAATAAAAGATATAGATGAACTTTATGCATTAGCTAGAAGAGGACTAGAAGTTGAAGAAAAATACAATCAATTAAGTAATTATCAAGATATAATTGATATTGCAAAAGAAATTGGTAAAGATAAATTGTTGTTGTTTAAAGATGCTATTAATGGCAATGTTGGTTCTAAAAAAGAAATTCTAAAACTTCTTGGAGAAGAATCAATTGAATTAGAGTTTGAAGAACCAAGACAAGAAGAAAAACAAGAAGAAAATCCTATTCAAAAAATGTTTGATAATGTTGCAAAAAGAGACCCTGAATTGAGTGGTAGAATTATTAAAACTATTAATACAATAGACCCATCATTAAGACAAGTTATATTATCTATCCCAAAAGCATTTGAAGTTTTTATCAAACAAGTAGAAGATGGTTCATTTAATAAAATATATCCAGTAGCTCTTAAAATAAAAGCAAAAGAACCTCATATTGATTGGGGAGATGCTTTTAAAAAAGCAATCAATGAACTTAAAAACAATAAAGATGTTCCTAAAACTCCAAGTGAACCTTTACAAGAAGAACATAAAAAGTCTTTACATACAGAAAAAAAAGATGATTATGATAGCATTTGGAACAGTGATGTCTCAGACCCAGATGAGATTGAAAAATTATTAATTGAAGAAATTTAAGGAGGTTAAATGGCTACATACAAAGTAGAAACTCTTAGGAGTTACAAAGTAATTGGGGAATACGATAACGATAATGGTGATGTTGTTACTAACAATACAAATGTTGATTACAGTGGTAAAAGAAAAGATTTAACAGGTTGGAATATCATTGTAGGTTTAACAGATGTAGATGGTAAAACAATTGATGAAAAGACTTTAAAAGAATTAAAAGTTGGTGAAAGTGTCTCTTTTGCATCAAAACTTGGTTCTGGAAGAAAAGTTATTCTTCTTAGAAAACAAGAGAATAGGTCAACATTTGAACCTGTATTAGATACAGAAATTGAAAAATCTTAATAAGGAGTAATTAATGGCATTAAATGGAAATATTACTTATGGAAATCAAGGTGATGTATTAGGAACTAAACAACAAGCTATAATTGAGAAACTTGCTACTGCTGAAATTGCACAAAAAACAATCTTTGATAAATTTGCAACAAGAACAAGAGCTATTCCTCAGAACCAAGGGAAGACATTAACATTTAGAAGAATGGTCAATATGAAAGATTTATTGATTGCAAATAAAATCTATAAAGAATACACTGGTAACAATGTTGAAGATAGAGGAGAAGGTATTGTTACTTTGGTAGATAAAGATTACTATAAACAATTTATTCTACCAGAAGGTGAGAGTGGAGACCAAATTGGTGATGTAAAAGTAGTTGAATTCTCAACTGATATTTTTCCTATTGGTTTTTGGTCAAAAGTAACAGAAGAAGTTAGTTTGTTTCATGATTTATGGACTACAAGTTGGCATGTAAAACAACTTAGTGAAATTGCATCTTATGCTATTGATGGTTTTTATAGAGACTTATATATCAATAGTGCAGGACATCAAATTGATATTAGTGGTAATGCTAGTGGTTCTAACAGAATGAAAGATAGTGCATTTACAGATGCAAACAGAAAAGTAACTATGCAACTTAGATTAAGTGGAGCAAGATATGTAGATAGAATTCTTAGCAATTCTCCTAATTATGGAACTGTTCCAATTCAAACTAAATATGTTGCTATTGTTAACCCTTTATGTGAATTTGATTTAAGAGAAAATCCTGATTTTATTCCTGTTGAAAAATATCCTGATAAATCAAAAGTAATGGATAATGAAATTGGAACAATTGGAGAAGTAAGATATGTTTACAATGAAAACATGCTTATTGAAGATGATGGAACAAATAAATATGGATATGCTTTAATTCTAGGTAAAGAACACACTTATGATATTCCTTTAAGAGGTAAAGGAAGAATTGAAACTATTATTAAGGGACTTAACACACAAGATAAATCTGACCCTCTAAACAGAATTCAAATTATTGGTATCAAATCTTGGCTTGGAGCTTATTCTGTGTATCCTGAAAGAATGGCTTTACTTAAAGCTAAAATTGAATATTAATTAGATATAATTTAGTTTAACAATCAGAACCTCTCTTGGTTCTGATGATTAAATTAAATTAAAGGAGATTATAAATGGCAAAAGCTAAAAAAGACCTTATTAAAGTAGTTGTTACACCTGCAACAGATAATGCTCATAAAGAAAGATTTGTTAAAGTTAATGGAAAAGTAATTCCATTTGGAATTCCATTTCAAATATCTGAGGATGATTTAAAAGCATTAAAAAGAATAAAAGAACCAAAGAAGAACACAAGAGGAATGAGTGTTTATGAAGTAATGGATAAACTAAAAATCTCACAAGAAAAAGCAAATAAAATTATGAGAGATGGAGATTCAGATATTACTACTGAAACTTCAATAGGTTTTGTTCCTAAATATACTGTAATGGTTCTTCAATAATCATTACACTTTCTCTTTTTCCTCTTCTTTTATATAATCTTTACTAAAAAAGGATTACTAATGGCAGATTATGTTGATTTAAATGAATATTTTGCTGAAATACTTGGTTCAAGCAATACAAATGAATCTTATGATTCAGATTATTATACAGATGATGATTTATCAAATGTTGGATATGATATATTTGGAAATCCAATTTCAACAGAAGATACAATAGAAACTTATTTTGATACTGATGGTTTTTTATGGAGTTCAGAAGGAATTGGTTATGAAGACTATGATAATATGCAATCAGTATGGTATGACATCAATGATGATTTATCATTCTTATATGAACCAACATCAGAGGATATAAGCTATTTTGATACTTATCAAGAACCAACAACAACACAACAACAACAACAAACACCACTTATTGGAAACATTCCAACAATACAACCTACACAACCTATGCAACCAACATTACCTAAAATAGATTATTCACCATTGATTAATGAACAAAAAAACATGTTAAATAAACAATTAGAATATATGAAACAAAAAGATTCTATGACTTATCAATTGCAACAACAAGCATTAGCAAAACAATATGATATGTTCTTAAAAAACCTTGATTTTCAAACATATGCATTAAATACACAAACTGATTTATTACAAAAACAATTAGCTGAAAAACAAGCTGAATTTGAGAAAATGTATGCATTACAATTTGACCAATATAATTTTCAAAAAGATTTAGCTCTTAAAGAATGGTCAATTAAGGAAAATGAATATAATCATGCTGTTGCAGTAAGAGATGCTATAACAAAAAAATTTAGGAGCTAATAATGATTAATATTAATTTTTCAGATGTGAACCAACAGTTATCAAATACACAAAAAGCATCAGAAGATATACAAAGAGTTTATGAAGATAAATGGAGAGAAATTGATGTATCAACACAACAATTAAATCAAGTATATAATCAAGCTATAAATGCAAGATTACAAGCAACAAGAGATATGATGAATGCATATCAAAACTATGCTAATGCTTTACAAAAAGAAAATCAATTTATGACAGAAATGTTTGCAAATGTAACAGATAAATATATATCAAATTTAACTCAAATAGAAAGAGATAGAATAAATGCAAAAATATCTGCTTACAATGCAAAGACAAATAGAATAAATGTGTTAGCTAATATTGCTAATCAAAAAGCATCTCTTGATTTAAAAGTATATCAAGTAACAAAACAATATGAACTTGAACAAAAACAAAAAGAAATTGAAACATTAAAACAATTAGCAAACATTCAAAAAGAAAAATCAAAACTATTACAAATTAAAGCAAATGCATTAGCAAAAGGAGTTACTATTACTCCTGATGGATTGGTTCAATATACTCCAATGGAGTTTGAAAACAGAGTGCTTAAAAATGAAAAACTAAAATCAGAAATATATAAAAATTATCAACAAACAAATAAATTAAATGTTCCAGTAACAAAAAAACAAAAACTTGAAAGTGCATATCTTGCTACAAAAGATGCTATTAATTATTTAGCTAAAAATAAAAATTTAGAACCAACAAAAGTATTTGAACAAACATATAAAAACCATGGACTTGATTTTAACCTAAAAACACTAATTGAAAACAAAGATGCTTTTTTAAATTCATGTGGTTCTTCTGGTATTAAAGATTGTCAAAAACTATATAACAATTTTATAGCTAAAAAAATCTTAACTTTTGATAAAAACAATCTACCTACAATAAATCAAGAAGAAGTTACAAAATATCTAAATACTAATGGAACTTCTTTAAATGAATTATTGAAAACAATCAATTCACTTTCAATTGATGAAAAAATGAAAACAAAACTAAAAATAGATGTGGTTACTAAAAGTAAATTTGCTAATGTAGGTCAATTAAATGAAGCTGTTAAAACAATAAAAAGTTTCCTTGATAATAATACAATATCTACTGATTCTGTAATAGCACTCCTTGGTTCTATGTTAAAAAACAATGAAACTCTTATAAATACAACTGAATCAGATTTTCCTAAATTACTTGAAGATATTTTTAAACATAGAAACTTTAAAAAAGAAGGTTTAATTTTTGATAGCAAATTCTCTTTTTCAGATGATAGTATCATAGATAAACTATATGAAAGAGTAACAGATGCAGGAGTGATTGGTTCTAAAATAAATAAACTACTAAATATTGTTGCAGATGGTCCAATTATAACAAAAGAAGAATTTAAAAACAGATTTAGCAAAAGTGCTTTTTATAAAAACTTACTAGCATACTCATATATGTATTCTAAAAAATACAATATAAAACCAACAGAAGCATTAAATGCAACATTAAACTATGGTATTTATTCAAATGAAAACTTTTTATCATCTCAATACAAAAATGTAATTAATGATAGTAATTATTTAATTAAAGATTTTGATAAAGCAAAAGAAAAACAAATTGAATTGTTTACATATTTAGAACCAACAGAGATTAAAAAACAATTTAGTTTAATTAAAGATTCATTTGAATCTTCTTCATCTCTAAAAGAATTCAAAGCTAAGTTAGTTAACTCTGGTATAGAACCAACAAAAGCTGATAATATTACAAAAACATTACTTGATTTAATGAACCAAGTAGATGATAAAGAATTAAAAACTATTTATAATAATATTGGGATAGCTCAATATAAAAAGAAAATGATACTTGATTTTCTAAATTATTATTCTTCTATTTCAGACAAAAAAGAAGAGGAATTAAAAAATATTATCATTGGATATAATATTGCATCAGAAGTTATTAAAAGAAGTATCAAAGGAGAATAGATGAGTGATAAATTTAATTTAGATGAATATGTAACTCAGGAAATAACTGGAACAATTGATGAAGATGTAGATTTAGATAAACAAGCTACACAAGCCGCATTAAGAACCTATGGAACTTCTTATCTTGGAGATGTAGCAAAAGATGCTATTGATGGATTAACATTTAATGCATTTGATATTGGAGATAACTATTCTCCAACTGGTTCTAAACAAACAACATTTGTTGGAGATGCTATTGGATTGTTAGCTGGTGGAGGTTTAACTAGTGCTATTGAAAAAAGAATTTTAGGTTTATCAAGTAAACTAACTGGAAAACTAATAAGAAAACATTTTAAAGGTAATTTAGCTAAACAAATAGCATTGCATTCAGATGAATCAACAAGACTTGAATCACTAAAAAATGTATTAACTATTACTGGTTCTAATATAGGTTGGGCAGGATTCCAAACAACAGTTGGTAAATCATCATATATTGATGATGAAGGTAAAAGAGTTGAAGTTGACATGAGTGATAACTTTGTAGAGAATTTTAGTCTTAATTTAATAGCATCTATGCCTTTTGTAACACTTGGTGTTTTAAGTCATGCAAAAGAAAAGAAAAACATTAAATATGCATTAGAAAAAACTCTTGAAGAAACAGATGGTATGGGTTCTATGGAACATCTTGATGATGATGAATTTAATGATGTTATTTATTCTATAAAGCATCATAACAACTTTAATTTAAAATCAAAAGTATCAGAAAATGAAAACAATTACGAACATAAAGTTCAATTTAGAACCAACAAGGGTGATGATATAGAAACAATATCTATCAAACACTTAACAAATGAAGAAATAGATAAAGTTTTAAATGATGATGAATTATTTAATGAAACACTTATAGCAAACACAAAAGATAAACAATTAAAAGAAAAAGCTATTAATATAAAAGAAAAATATATTAATAATGAAATTGATAAAGAAAAAGCAATTAAAGAATTAAACAAGATTGAAGATGAAATAATTAAAAAAGAAAATCTTAGTAAAGTAAGAGAAATTATTAAATACAACAAAGATGATATTGGTTCTGTTGTTATAACAAAAGAACATAATTCAGAAATCAAAGAATTAAAAGATAAGATAGATAATCTAAAATCAATTAATGATATAAAAACATTAATAAGTGAAATAGCACAAGATGACAAAGAAAAAGAAAACATAATTAGTCAAATTGATTCTTTAAATGTAGAACCAGAAAAAGAAAAAGTGATACTTAAAAAAGTAAAAGATTTATTAAAAGCAAATATATCTGATAAAACAATTCATTTTAATTCAAAAGTAAACTCTGGTTGGTTCTTAACTAAGATAAAAGACAAACCTCTTGTCCAACCTAAAAAAGCTGAATACAATAAAAGTTATCTAACAAAAGAAAACATAAAAGAAAATCATTTAATAAACAAATTATCTATTGCTGCATATACATTAGAGGCTTTAAATAAATTTAAAGATAAAGATATTAATGAACTAAGAAACTTGTCTTTTAACGATATTATAAAAGCTATAAAAGAACCTGAGATTATTACAAATGATGCAATAGTAAGAAAATATCATAGAAATGACATCATTAATATTAAAGATGCAGATTTAGAAAATCTTAAAATTAAATCAAAAGTTCCTATTGATTCTTCTCTTAAAAAAGAAGTAGAAACAGAAATTCTAAAAGACTTAGAAGAACTTGAACAAAAAGGAATAAGTAGTGATGAATTCTTATCTTTATCTGATAAGAAACAAACTATTAAAATAGATAGAGATTTAAATTTAAGTTACTTTAAATCATTAAAAGATTATTTAACAAAGAACCAACAATCAAAAATTGTTCAACATCTATTAAACATTGATAGACATATAGCTAAATCAATAAAACTAATAAGAGATATTACTGGACAAAATATTGATATTAAACAAATATTTGATATCAGAAAACAACTTGTTAATGATGTTGAAAAATCAATCATTAAAATGTATGAAGATATTATTTCTAAAACAACAACATATGATGAAAATATTGATTACTTAATTAGTAAATTAGTAAAAGAAGAAAATGGAGAATATAGATTAAAAAAAGAATTTAAAGCATTATTAGAAATAACTGCAAGAAAAAAACTATTTAATCTTTTTAAAGATTTAAAAGTAGTTAAAGGAAAATCAAAAGAATTTGAAGAAGTAGTAAACATTTATCTTGATTCAAAAGATTTGAATATTGAAAAACTAACACAAGATATTTTTAAAAAAGCATTAATTGATTTAGGTTTAAAAATAGAAAACTCAGAAATCTTAATTGAAGAAATAAAAAGAAACATTCCTATTGAAACTGATTCAATTAATAATTTAAAAAGTTTCTTATCAAAAATCATTAATTCAGATGAAAAATCTTTTGATTTAATCTTCAAAAAGAGCCAACCAGATTATGTGTTGATTAATTCATTTAAAAAACTCAAAAGAGTAGAAAACAAAGATATTAAAATTACTAAAACTGAAATATTTAAAGAAGGTAAAACACAATTTACAAATATCATAAAAGATATTAATGATAGAAAAATAACAGAAGAACAATTAAAAAATATAGAAGACAATATAGTATCTCATAACCTAAGATTTATTAAAACATACAATAATGATTTTCTTGGTATATCTAACTTATTAGACCCAAGTGTTCCAAAAGCAATTGATAAAAAATCATTAAAAATGATTGAACTAAAAGATGGAAAAATACCAAAAGTAGTTGTTGATTATGCAAAACTAAGAGGACTTATTAATCAAAAATCAAAAGCTCTTTTAAATAGAAGTGAATTATCTCTTGTTAAAGCAATGAGTAATGTTAAAATTAAATTTAAATCAGGTCAATTCTTTGATGACTCTATTAGAGAGATAGAAAATTCATTTACAGAGTTTAATGATATTATCTCTAAAATAGAAAAAAATAAAGCTACTAAACAAGATATTAAAAGATTATTTGAATTGTTTAAGTTTCAAAAAGCTCATGATGGTATTAATTTAAAAGATGATTATTTAAAACAAATTATGAAAGTAATTGATTCATCAAATCTTGATGTTAAAGATTTATTAAATGAATTAGATACAAGATTAAATGGAAAATTATTTGATGTAAACAATGGTTTAATAGCTTTAATAAAAGAATATGAAAAAGATTTTAAAAAAATGAAATCTTATAAAGATAATTTTGAATTTAGTAATTTTACTCCTATGAATAATATTAGTTTTAGTGGAAGAATTATGCAAGATGGAGATTTACATCTTCAATCAAACAGATATTCAAAAGTATTTCTACATTTTGATGATTATGAGAATCTTTTTGAAGTAGCAAAAAACTTTGATTCAAAAAACAGAGTAGGAGTTTTTAAAGATAAAAAAGAAGCAGAAAAATACATAATTTCATCAATCAAAACTGCTATTGATGAAATAGATGGACTTGATGTAATTGAAGATTGGATTAGTAAACAAGAACCAAGCAAACAAGAGAAATTAAAACAACTTTATCTTGAACCTTTTAGAATAGATACTGGAAAAATAAAAATAGATAAATCTAATAAAGCTAAATTCAAAGATTATTTAAGAATAGTTAACAAATTAGTTGAATTAAAAGATGAAATTCCAAATAGTTACAAAAAATATACATATATTCAACAACTTGAATACTTGAATAAAGAATTAAAACTAAATAACTTTCTAAATCCAAGTAAAAGATTATTATCAAAAATAGACCCTACAAAATTAATAGCAGAGTTTGATGGTAACCAAAACATGTATGGAGTTATGAATGCAATCATTGGTATAAAAGATGATGCAACAGGTATAGATGGAGAAATCTATAAAGCTAAAAACGATATGTATACAGAACACTCTGAATTACTTGAAAATACACTTGTAAAACAATCAATAGATAAGTCTATTAGATTATTAATTCCTGAGGTTAGTAGAAGTGATGCTAAAAAACCTACACAAGCATTAGGATATGGACAAGCAGTAAAAAATACATTAAAAGATTTTATATACTCTTTCATTGAAAATAAAATCTTTGAACTTGGTTCTGAAAACAACTATATTGATAGCAGATTAAATTTCTTCTTAGAAGAACTTACGAAACAAGATAATAGATATTTAAGAAACTTTAAATCAAAAGAATTAAAAGATGAATTAAAATTCTTAAAGAAAAAACTAATTGAATTTATTGCTTTATCTAAATCAGATAAAATAGATAACAAAATAGAACAAGCTAAGAAAATAGGTTTATTTAATGAATTTATTGAAGAGAACCAACTGAGTGAAAAAGAGTATTACAACTTATTATCAAATCTTAAAAAAAGTTTTGTATCAATTGACATGCAAGAAATGTTATTTATGAAAATAAAAAATACTTATCTTGAACTAATGAAAGGAACTGAAAATAAATATGATTTAAACCCAATGGAAGAACTTATGTTATATAAAGAATATTTAAACATGTTTGAAGATGTAATAAATCAAGGATTACTTGACGAATCAACAATTAAAACAATAAAACAAACAATTGATTCTAAAATAACAACAGATTCTTTTAAAGATAGATTAGCTGAAATGTTTACTCAAACTCATCTTAATTCTTATAGAGAAGAACTTTACAAAAATGATAAATTTTCTAAATACTTTAAATTTAGAGATTTAATTGAATCTTTATATAAAAAGAAATACTTACTAACTTTATATGCAGTAAATCAAAAAGCTAAAAATCATTTACAATTAATTGAAAAGATAGGAGAAGAACTTGGATTAACAAAAGAAGATATAGAAAACATAAAAAAAGAATTTATTGATAAAGAACCAACATACAAAGAAATCTTTGATGAATTTAAAAAGAATGGATTTGAAGTATTTGGTTCTCCTACTGCAATAAGAGAATCAGGAATACAAACAGTTAAAACTCCTTTTGGTAGAGAACTATTACCATTTACTAATGGTCCTACTGGTTATGATGAAAAAACAAAAATAACATATAAAAACATGGCAATAATTTCTAAACCTTTAACATACTTTGTTCAATCAACAGAATCAGATAACTTAGGACTTGCTACATTAATGGCATCAAATTCAAAACAAATAAAAGGAATTGTTCATAGGTTTGATGCTACTTATGGACTACAAGGTATGAGAGTAGGTGAATTACAAAATGATATTTATGGTGCTATGTTTGTTGATACTAAATGGTTAGAAGATTTAAAAAAAGATGTTGAAAATACAAATAAAAAAATACTTGAACTTACTGATAGGCTTGGTTCTCTTGATAGTTTCTTTGAACAAATGGCAAAAGAACTTGTATTGGTTAACAACGGTAGAATAACAACACAAAAAGAAGTTGATTTTGCTAAAAAGAACTTATTAAATGATTTTCTAAACTCAATAAATATTGTTTATGATGATAAAACAGGTAGATATAAAGTAAAAGATGTTGAAAAACTATCTGAATTGATTGATGAAATATCTTCAATTAAAAAAGAAACTCTAAAACAAAAAAAAGATAACGATATTATTACAACACAACAATTTAGTAATGGTATTATTGAAAGTAAAAAAACAAAAAAAGAACTTAATTCATTAGCATCAAATTTAAGAAAAGAAAACAAATTAAAAATTACAAATGTTAAAGAAAGAGCAACAATAGAACAAGGAACTTTAACAGAAAATGATTTAAAAAACATAGATATAACAGCAGTTAAAGATTTAGGATTCTTAACAAAATTCAGTTCTGAATACTTTAAAGGTTTTAAATTTGAAAGACTTGAAAATAGTTCAATTGATGAATCAGGAAATATTAGAATAGAACCAGAAAGTGTTATTTATGAATTATTTGACAATGGTATTAGCAAAAGTGAATTTATTGATTTAGGTAAAAAGATTAAATTTAAACTTCCTAAAAAAATAACAAATCTTGATGAATTTTATCAATTGGTTCATGAAGTAACACACTCAATAATTCATAAAAAAGATATGATTGATTATGATAAATTAAGAAACGATTTACTTTATTTATTTGAAAAAATACAAAAGGATGATTTTGATTTAGTATTGAATGTTGGTTCTTATGGAAATGTTAAATTAAGTGATTATTATAATTTTCAAAAGAAAAAATATTCAAACATATCAGATTCTGATATTCAAAAATTTGAAGAATTTGAAACAGCTTTTATACATTCATTGGTTGGAAATGAAATAATAAAAGCTAATAAAGAAAAACTTGCTTATTTCTTTTCAAAGAACCAAGGAGTTAAGGGTGAATCATTTGTATCATTGGATGGTAATTTACAAAAAATTTTAGTAATAAAAAAAGATAAGACAACAGAAATATCAACTATAAAAGACTTAAAAAAAGTTCTTAATGTTAAGTTTAAAACAGATGGTATTGACTCTGTTGGTTCTAAAATATTAGGTATTATTAACACAAATGATGATATTAAATCTCTTTTAATAGGAGAAAAACCTTTTAACAAAACTTCTGATTTAGAAATTATTGATAAGATTAATAAAAATGTTGAATTCTTTATCTCAAAAGTAACATTCAAACAAGAAGGTTTTGCTAAAAATCTTGGATTACTAGATTTGTTTGATTTAACACAAGATAAAGTTAAACTAAATGAAGCATTAGCTATTTATAATGGTGCAATGAGTATGTTACAAACAACAACAGCAGAAATTAAAGAATATTCAGAATCTCTTATTAAAGAAATAGAACCAGTTGAATGGGAAAAAACAGATAAATCATTAGGTTATGCAATAACAAAAGGATTAAACTTTTTAATAAAAGAAGTAACAAACATAACAGCAATAAAAGAGTTTGATGATGAACTTAATATCTCTTTTAAAGAAATGTTAGAGAACCAAGAGCAAATTAATGATTTTTCAAAAAGAAAACTTATTTCTTTAAAAGAAAAAATGATTAATCTCTATGGAATGAAAAATACAAACAAAATATTTAACATTGCAGACAAAATAAACAAAACACAAGATGCTATTAAAAAAGTTGATTTATTAAGAAAACTTGCAAAAGAAATAGCAACAATTCATAACAATATGGGAAAAGATTTAATAACATACACAGAATCTCTTGTAATAGCAAGAAAGATAATTTCACTTAAAATGTTAAGCCATAGTAAAAATACAGACTATAATAAACTAAGAGACTTTTTATCTCTTTATAAAAACAATAAACATAATGAAGTAAATAGAATTCTATACATGTTTAATCAAGATGCTAATGATTTTAGTTTGTTTGGTGAAAACATTTCTCTTGACTTCTTAAAGAACCAACAGAATGTAGCTTTAATAGAAACAAAACCTGAAAATGAAAGTGATTTAATAGCAACAATAAGAATGAAAGATAAAACTTATTATGCTATACCTATAACTAAATATGATATGACTCTTGGAAGACAAAAACCTCAATTATTAACACTTAATCTTGATGACTTTGAAAGAGGTATATTTGAGAGAAAAATAAATGGTGTTTATGTTCAAATAAACCCACATAACATCAATTATGCATCAAAAAACATTGATTATAGTTTCTCATCTCAACATACAAGAAATAACTATGTTAAAATGAAACAACAATTAGCTAAAAATGAAGGATATGAAATATTTAAAATCCTAAGAGATGAAGGTTTCTTATTATCAAAAAAAGAAATTGAACAAAGAATAGCAAAAAATCCAAGTTTAAGAAACAAATTTGAAAAACTACCTGATAATCATTATCTATCAACAATGTTTGGAACAGGATTTTATATTGATAAAAGTTACAAACATTATATCCTTGGAACAAAAGGAATTGATTTAAATAAAATTGATAATAACTTTATTAAAGCATTATCTCCTATAATCAAGTTCACAGCAGACTTTACTAAATATACATCTCATCAAATGTTAATCTTAAACCCTAGATTTTGGATAAGTAACTTCTTAACAAACTTTATGATTTTTACTCATCATTCATCACTTGGTCCATTAAATTATGTTACTTATCACAACAAAGCTAAAAAAACAATCAAAGAATTAAAAGATAAAATTAAACAAATAGCTAAACTTGAAGAAGAAATTAATAAACTTGAATTTGAAAACAAAACAACAGAATCTATTAAGTTAAAAAAAGAACTTGAAAAATTAAAAAAAGAATTAAAAGAACAAGATGGTTATTTAGCATTAAAATATGGACTTGGTTTAACAATTAGAGAAGATATTATGACTCTTGGTTCTGAAAAAGAATTAACAATGTTTCATATGATTGAAAATAATTTTGGTAAAGATATAAAAGATGGTATTAAATGGTTAAGTTTTGACCCAGAAGAAAATAGTCTTGGTAAGAAATTCTCAGAAGTGTTTGATAATTCAGAAATTATTCCTAAAATGGCTTTATTCTTACATCTCAAAGATAAATATAATGACCCTGAAATGGCAGTTAAACATACATTGTTAGCATTTCCAAGATACAATAACTTACCAGCAGGAATTTCAATAATAAGTGAATTTGTTCCATATACAAAATTTATGTTGTCTTATCCAAAAATATTAATGTTTGCATTAATGAATAATGTTCCAAAATATATAACAATGTCTCTATTCTTAACAAATATACCTGATTTATTGTCAGAACCAAATGATTCACAAGATGAATGGTATATTGACCATAACATTGTTATGATTGGAGATATTGGTTTAAACATTAACTCAATGGTAAGTTTGTATGATATTGATTCAATTGTTCCATTTGTTGGTTCTCCAATTGATATGTATGAATGGATTTACGATACTTATACACTAAGAAAAGGAGTAATAAATACATTTACTCCTATAATCAATCAAAATTAAAATCTATCAAAAAAATTCTTCTCTTTCTTTTCTTTTTCACATTCATCAAGTTTCTTAATATTTTCCTTGATAAAATACTTAACAAGTTCTACAAATAACCAACTCAATAAAATTAAAGTTAGAACCAACTCAAACATATTGACTCCTTAAAAATATTTAGGTAAACTTACATCATATCTTTTACTATTTTTTCTCCTTTTTCTTTTTTTCTCAATTGGAAACAAAATAAGATAAATTGATAAAAACAAACTTGCAAAAGAACCAACAACCATTCCACTAAATGAACCACTTGTGATAAACAACACAATAATTAGTAATATAGTTTCTATTATTGCATCTAAATTTCTTTTTATCTTAAACTTAACCAAGATAATAATAAAATTAATAGCTAATGCTAATCCAAGTAAAGCATACTCCATATATGCCCCTTTAAAAGGAAATAAGAAAAAAAAAGAGAGATTAGACTTTTGTAAGTAAGTCTTGGTCAACTATCTGAGATGCAGTAGGATTTGTCAAATCATCCTTTAATAATACTCCAATTTTAATAATTCCTCTATCATTCATGAACACAAAGGTTTTATCAACAAACCATTTTGTATTATCTCCTTTAACTAAAACTATATCTCCATTATAAAATCTTGAACCAAAATTTCTGCCTATGTCAGTAGCATCAATAATAATCTTGTTATAAATACCATTTATAAAATCAACAATTTGTGTATATAAATTATTTGATTCATCAGTTATTTTATTTGATAATGAATCAATTTTATTAATTCCATCATTAATCTTATTATTAACATCAATTAATGATTGATATTCTTCAAAATAATCAATCTTTTTAATATTATCAATAATTTCTTTTGAAAAATAAAAATCATCAACAGTTGATACTCCATCTTTTGTTAACCAACTAACAACACTATTAATTACATCAACTTCAAAACTTAAATAATCATCTTCATATTTATAAACACCATTACTATCAAAATCATTAATATCAATATCTAATGTTTTTGAAGAATTATTGGACACAAAATTAACAACACAATATTCATTATCTTTTATCCTCTGTTGGTTCTTATTAACAACAATAAGCTCATGATAAACTTTATTACCATCATCATCTAATGTATAAGAACCAACACTATCAAGATACACTTTTTGTGTATCACTAACAACTAAATCATCATTAAACTTAGAATATAACTTATACCCTTCTTCAACTAAATTATTACTATCATCATATATTTCATATTTAAAAGCATAAATATTATCATCATTTAAAAATAATTTTGTTTTCATTATTTATCTCCTTTACAATTACATTTATTATTAACAATTTTAATTAATTCATCTTTTCCTTTTTGTTTATATTTATTGTAAGCAAACTTAACAAAATAAATATCAACACCATAAATATCAGAAACTTTATACATTACCCATTCAAAAACAAATTTCAATATAAATGATTTAAAAGGATGTTTAAAAATGTTATCATCAATTTTATCTTCAACATCCTTTAACAATTCAATAAATTTTACAAAATCTTCTTTTGTTTTATTCTTTTTAATTTTTCTATATAAAAATTCAAGTTCTCTCATTTAACCTCCTTTAAATATCTTGCTATCAAATAAGCATCACATACACCATCAAGCATACCTCCTCTACTACCATAACATTTAAGTTTTGGCTCTAATTCCAAAGCCTTTTTACAAGAATCTTTTTTATTAGAACCAATCAAACCAAAATACTTTTTCCACTCTTGTGGAGAAATTAATTTATATTTTATATTATTTGCATCAAGAATTCCTTGTAACCAACCATAATTTTCCCCAAATGAAAACATACTCTTAACACCTTGTTTTGGCATAGAATGAACCTTCTCTATACCAACAATAACATCATTAATATTATATATCATCTTTAAGTTATTAATTAACCTTACATAAGTTTCTTTATCAAAAGAATATGATTCTACTATATCATCTTCTAGTAGAACCAATGCTCCTTTTTTACCAACATCAATTCCTATATAAATCATTTCATAACTCCTATTGATATTAAAAGCATTAATATTGATAAGATAACAAAATAATAAGAGAAAGTTTTATTAACATCAAGAGAATAAATAGAGAGAAAAGCAAAGAAGAAAGAAAACAATAAGAAGATATAAAAAAACATTATCTATCCTTTTTATTTAAATAAACAACTTTACTATCAATATAATCACAATTACTCTTAATGTGTTCAATAGCTAAATTAGCATATCCACATATATCTCTCCAATTATCAATATAATAAGGATTATTAGCTATTCTTGCTAACTTATGGAGTAACATATCAATTGTTTCAAATATAACATTATCATCATCTCCTGTATACCTTTCATAAAAAGCACCTTTTAACTCTTGTGATAATTCAGCTATATTTTCATAATCTCCATATACTTTTTTTCTATCTTTAATAGAGTTCATAAAACCTCCTTAATACCAAAAGATAATATAATCATAATCAAATATGTTTTTATCATATTTCAAACCAACAAACTTAAATAATTTTATTAGTTGCTCTTCTGATAAACAACTTAACTCAACTCTTATTTCCTCATCAGTTCCATTAAACCAACTTTCATAACAAAAGTTATTTTTTTCTAAAAACTCTTTTAACAAAGACAGATTAATTCTTACGAATAATGCTTTCATTTTTCTCCTTTACATTTAGAATAATTTGCTTTATACCATAAATGTTGTTTAGTTAAATCTTTTTGAAACTTTCCATTAACAATAGAACCAACTCTACTATTCACTTCTTTTGAAACTTCTTTTAAAACACAATTTGGTTCATATCCTAACTTCATAATAGCACCTATTGCAAAAACAACAATATCTGCATATGCATCTACTATATCTTCTTTTTCAACTTTACTTTCATTAAAATCAAATAAGTTTTTAAGATAATCAAAAAATCCTTTTACTTCTGTTTTTAGATATTCTCTTTTATTCTTATTAATTTTAAATCCTTTTGTTTCTAATAATTCTTCAATAATATTTGTTGATTCATTAATAAAATCATAATTTTGTTTATCTAACAATCTATCTTTTTGAAACTTTTTAATACCTTCAATTGGTTCTTCTTGTTGAATTTCTTTATAAAGTTCATCAACTATATTTCTAAACTTATGAGCCTCATCTAAATAACCTTTTTCTTGAACAAAATCTACTAAATCATACATTTTTAAAACTAAATTAGTTTTTTTCATTCACTCTCCTTTTTAATAATTTGATAAATCTCAGCAGTTTTTTCAAGAATTCTATAAAAATTTTTTTCAGTAGTATTAAAAGGAACATCAACTTCTATTGAACTCATCATTTCACAAAAACCATATTCACTTATACCAAGATTATCATCAATATCTCCAACAATTAATTTATAATAATCATTAAATTTAACTCTTTTCCCTTTTAAAGTTCCATATAATATAACTGCACCTTCTTTATTAAGTTTAATTAAAACTCTAAAATCATTACAAGTATCTTTTTCAATAAAGATACTTGGTTTTTCTTGTAAAAACTTAGGTAACTTTTTAATTATTTTTTTCATTCACTCTCCTTTTTCTATTTTTATAAAATTCAACAAAATCTTTGTTAGCATCTATTTCAAAATAAATACCTTTAAACTTCTTATCTTTAACAAACAACTTACTTTGTTTCTCTTGATAGGCTAAGAACCTATCATTTTCATAACAAATATAAAAATAATAATCTCTCTTATATTTATCAAACTTATAATCATTAATCGTTAAATCAAATTCTTTTTTAATACATTCAATCATTTTTCTTCCTTTTCCATTTTTTTAATCTTTCTAAATGTCTTTCTTTTTTTTGCAATAAAAAATATACATCATTGATTAATTGAGAACCAATATCAACTTTTTCTTCATAAATTAAACAATTCAATCTTCTTTTTAATAACTCAATATCTTTTGATGTTTTAGAAATTAAAGAATCAATTGTTGTATTATGATACTTACAATACTCATCAATAGATATTCCATATAATTCATCATAATTCATTCTTAATCCTTTTAGTCAATTTCATTACATTCAATTTCTACTATTTTATATTCATCATCATTATTAAATATAATAAAATCTTCATATTCTTCAAACACTCCAATATCTTTATATTCATTTTTTAATATCTCAAAATATTCTTTTGCATCTTCTTTTGAAACAAAACATTTTTCAAAAACCAATCCATCACATTCTACATTTCCGATTATTCCATATACTTTCATTTGTCCTCCTTTTATATAGTTAGATTTAATTTCTAAATTATTATTATCCATTTTTAATCCTTTCATAATTAGATTTAATTTTTTCATTGGTTAAAATAAGTTTTTTGTAATCATTTGGTAATACATCAATTATATCCACACATAATCTTTGAAACTCTGGTAATACATCTTTGTTGGTTCTTAATTCCAATAAATGAACCAATGACCTTAAATTAAATGAATATTGTCCTTTAAATTTAAATGATTCTGGTAAAACATACTTAGCAATATCATTTGATATATCTTTACTAATTAAAAACCTTAAATGTTCAAGTCCATTAATTATTAATTCATCAGTCATTTCATCCTTTGTAAGAACCACATATTTAGATGCTCTTTCATATTGTTTATAAGTTATTCTTCCATTCAACTCAACAAAAGGTTTTTCTTTTTTCAACTCTTTTAAAGTATATCTTGTTGATTTTACTGTTGGACTAACACCTATTCTATGTCTTGATAATTCTTGTAATAAAGCTCTACTTGCCTCTATTTCAAAAACAATTAAACTATGCTCTAAAATGCTTTCATGTTTCATTTTAAAACCAACTCTTTTGATTAAATCAAAATCTTTATCACCTATTATATGTTCTTTAACTTTTTCACTAATAAAACCACCATTCATTATAGTTTCAGTAATATATTCTTGTTGTTTTTCTTTTGTATCACTTAAATGATGATTATCATGTGAATATCTAATACCATTTGCTATTAACCAAAGAGGTGTTATATAAATTAATCTTACTGCCATTTACTCTCCTTTTATTCTGATAAAATTAAACCATCAAAATTAAGCTTTTGATTTAAATAAGTAAATTCATTGTATTTTCTAGAAGGAATAAACCTTCTAATTTTATTAACAATTATTCCTTTCTCTATAAAAGAAAGATTATTGTTAAAATAGATAAAAATAACCCTATCAGCCTCATTATAAAACACATAATAATCAATACCATCAATACCTTCTAGATAATCAACAACATCACCTAATTCATTAATTTTTAACAAACTTACTTCATACATTAACATTTTATTTTCCTTTTTTTTCAAATCTATTACAACCGAATTTTTCATCTGTAATAATGTAATTGTAATTAACAGGATTACTGCATAATAATCCTTTACTAGTTTTTATTAAAAATTTACAATTTTTACATATCCTATTTTCAAAATCATCATAGATTTTGTCTATAAAAATATCTATAACCCTACCTTTATAAGGTAACTTTAAAACTTTATTAAAACAATGTTCAAACAATTCTTCAAAAATCCCACCTTCTTTCCAAAATTCTTTTTTAACTTCTTCTCTTGTCATTTACTCTCCTTCTAAATCAAATCTACCTGAATTTAAAATATCACAAATTTTTTGAGCATCTTCTTCTGCTTTAAAATAAACTGTAAACTCTTCTGCACAAATACTCATACCCTTTACTTCATATCTTGGTTTAGAATATGAATGATTTTTATATATAACATAATTAGAGTTAATATGCTGAAACTCATATCCTCTACTATTTGGACATTCTTGGTCTCTTAAAGCCAACAATCTCATAAATCTTCTTGTAGCTTTAAGAGCTTTTTCAGCTGTTTCTCTATCCTTTCGTGTTAAACCACTTTTAATATATCTCTTATCACAATTTATAGAAATAGAAGTAGCTACTTCATTATCTTGAAGATATATCATATAATTACATTCTTTTAATTTAATTTTAGGTGGTTTAGGAATCTCAAATTTAATTTCATCCCAAAATAAAGTTTGTTTTGCATCTTTTAAACCATATAATATTCCATTATAATCATAACTCCATGTCTGATTGTTATCAAATTTGATTACAATTTCATCATCACTTAAATCTATAACTTCTCCTCTTCTTCTAAAAATAAAATCCCAAACTTTATCACCTATTCTAATTCCATCAAAATAAGCCATTTACTCTCCTTTTAACTATATTTTCTTTTTAAACTTGCTAAAACAGTTTTCCTTAATTCTTTCTCACTAACTGGTTCTAAGAGCATAGAATTAGCTTTATAAAGTTCTTTTTCTATTCTTTCATAAGAACCGGTTAAATCACCTATAAAAGAACCAAGCCTGAATAAGTTTTGATTCCTCACAGATGGATATGTGTTATTAATAAACCATTTAATCATACCTCCTATTCTTCTATTTATTTCATCTGTATTATAATCCCTTTCATCAAACTTCTCTATTTGCTTTTCAATTACATCTCTTATATCAGTATCAGGCAAATAAGGAACAACATCAAATAATTCTCCTTGTTGGTTCTTAAATATCATAGCATTAGGATTAGTAAACCACAACCTATCAATGTTTCTTGTAGATACATCATAAGAACCAACACCAAGAGCATCACATATGTTGCTAATTAATTGTTTGTGCTGTTCATTATCAACATAGAACTTAGTCTTTGTAGGTAATAAGATTCTAAATCTATCACATCTTATACCTCCTTTATCTTTTTGATGTGATTTAGTTGTATAAATCAAATAAACATAATTGTTTAAAATATCTAAAATCTCATTTATAGATACACCATTATCAACATCTATACCTATAACATTTTGTCCCTCTATTGCTTTATCTGCTTTTCTTTTACCATTTTCAAAATGAACCAAACAAAAGTTTGATACTTTATCTGATTTAACTAATCTCTCAACTGATTGTCCTTCACCAAAAAAAGGGATTTCCATACTAATATATTCAGTAGTTTTTTCTCTTTTATCTATTTTAGGAACAGATACAATACATTTATCTAAATTATTAATAGGTAATTTTTCTATTGAATAAAACTTAATTTTAGAACCTTTTACAACTAATCTTTCATTGTTCCTATAACAAAGCTCTTCTACAAGTTTAATATCTTCATTAAAGGTCAATCTATTAAAAATATCTTTTTCAAGAATCTCTGATTTAGTTAATCTATTGTTTTGTTTTAATATCTTATAAATTCTTTTATGTTGTGGTTCTACATTAAACAAACTAAAATTAGTTTCTCTACATCTTTTATAAAAATCATAAGCATATTCTACATCTTCAACATAAACTTTATCTTTTTTATTTACAACGCTATACAAACAACTAAGTTTTAATATCTTATCAAATGAACCAATCTCAGCACTCATTCTTGTTTCTTCTTTATGCTTATTAGAAAACTCTATTAGCTCATTATTGATATCTAAAAGCGCTTCTATTGCATTTTTATCAACTTCAAGTATGTAAGGTATACCTGTTGATAAACTCTCTCTATTAGCCTTTAAAACATCAAATACAGCATCTTTATAATCAGGTTCATCAACATAACCTAAATTATTTAACTTTATATCTTTTGGTTCTTCATAATATATAAAACTTCTTCTATAAATACCACTTGATAAACTTTTATTAAACAATTCATATGTCTTAGAATCTCTTTTTAGAGCTATTGAAGAACCAAACAATAAAGCATTGGCTCTTATTCCATATAAATTCTCATTTATATTCGCTTTGATAACTTTACCAATAAACCTACCATCATATAACTCTTTTAAAGTATCTATTGTTGAATTAGACATAATATCAAGTATTTCTTCATTAATAATATTTAAAGAACCAACAAAGCAATAACTAAGAGATAAAGCTCTAAGATATAATCCCTCCTTTGTTCCTTCAATAGAAACCTCAAAAGGAGGTAAGAATGACTCTATTTTCAATGAGTTACCATCAATAAAAATAGAATCTTCTTTCTTTGTATTTTGTCTAAAAGAAAACAATAAAGCATCATCCCATTTCTCTATAATATCTTTGTAATAAGATTTAATTTGCTCATACACAAAACTTTTACCAGAACCACTACCAGCTAATGTAATTCCATAGTAATTCACAGGAATAATTTTATTATTAAATTTAACAGATAAATTAATAAGAGATAAAATAGATGAAGTTACAAACCAAAAAGCATTTTCTATAATTTCATCAGAACTTAAAAATCTTCCTTTTGAATTTATATAATCAATCATCTTTTTCATATAAACCCTTTATATAGTTTACTATTTTCATAAATCTCTCAAATGATTCTTTATTACATTTCTTTCTATAAGAACCAACAAATTTATTATGATAAAGAGAATGACAATGTCTACATAAAGTAACTGCATTATCTACATCAAATCTATGTTCAGGATAGTAAGATGCACAATATAAATGATGAGCCTCTCTATGTTTAATAGAGTTACATATAATACATCTTTTATCTCTTCTTATTACCTTTGCTCTCCATATCCTATACTCTCTACTGTTTCTCCAACTCATCTGGTTCTCTTAATACTTTTATTCCAATAAATTTCAAATCCCCAAACATAGCTATACTTCTCTCCATTTCAATTAAATCTTTAAGTTCAAGTCTTCTTAAAAAACTATAAACATTACTAATTGAACTAAGTCCAACTTCATCTACTATTTCTCTTGTAGTAGTAACATAATAATCATCAACTTTATTTTTTGTTTTAATAAAGTTAAAAAATCTTCTTACAAAAATTTTATGTTTTTTTCTAGCATTCATTTATACCTCCTTAAAAAGATACATTTAAATTATTTTCTTTAAATTTTTGATACCATTTACATTTATCCGAATAAGAACAATATTTCTTACATCTAAGTGGTTCTGATACACCAGTTTTATCCTTTCTCCACCATAAATCCTGACAATGAAAATTATCTTCATCAATTAAATTAAGTTTTTCAATTATTTCATAAAATCTCTCTTCAACTTCTTTACTAGAAGGAACTTCTAATTCTTTAAATAAAATTGATGGTAAATCTTTCTTATTTCTAAAATCATATCCACCATCTTTTAAAAAAAATAAAATTCCTGTTTTTAAATCTTTTCCAAGAATTTCTTTTGCAAGATACTTATACACTGCTAATTGCCATCTATAAGCATGATATTTATTATTTAATACAGATTCAACTGTATATTGTTTAGTTACTTTTATATCAATAATATATTCATCATTTAATAAATCAATAGAACCACTTAATTTCCATTTATTAGGAAATTCTTTACTTAAATGAACTTCACTTTTAAACTCATCTTTTAAAAGCTCTTGAACTGATATATGCAACAAAGAACCAATTGTAGCTTGATTAAATTCTTTATTATCAGGAACACCATATTTATGTCTATAATATATTTGTAATAAATCAGAACCAAATTCACTTGCACTAATTGTATTGCTTGGTTCTTTATCTCCATTATATTGAGTTTTTTCAAGTAGTTTTTTAACTATTTTATCCATCTTAAATCCTTTATTGTTTTTTTAACAAGAAGAAAAAAAAGAGAGTTAGAAAGGAATATCTGATGTATCAGCTTCTACTTTTGGTTCTTGATTATTACATTTTTCTTTAAAAACTGGTTTATTTTCTATTCTTTTAGCAAGTTTTTCTCCACATTCTTTATCATTTATACAACATGCATCAACTAACTCATATCTTTTTTTCTCCTCACCATCTTGATTACAATAAATTCTATCTCTAATACCTACAAGAATCTTTTTATTAATCAAATCAGTAACAACTTTAACCTTTCTTTTTTCACCAAATACTTCAATAATTCTTTCTTCAAAATTCAAATCATTAATTCTTTTACCAACACATTTAGCCATCTTATCAAGCATCAAAACACCACTAAAATAACCACCTTTACTATTTTTAACTGAACCTTCTTTATTCTTAACCATTCTTTCAACAGCCCAACCAACAAGATTTAACTCTCTTTCATCTTCAAAAGAACCAACAAATGCTCTAATATTAAAATAAGCAGTTCCACTCATTGTATATTCAATCCACACATTGTTAACAACAACTTCATATACACCCGGCTCAAAACCTTTAAACTCTTTTACTTCTTCTGCTTTATCAAGTTCTTCTAAATTAATTTGATTTAACCAGCTCATTTACACTCCTTTTTTTATATTATTTTACTCTTTATTTCTTAAAGTTTCTTGAATATCACACAACTCAAACCATTCTTTTATAGCCTCTTCATCATTATCAAAAAATCTAATAACCAACTTACCATTAATACAACCCCATACACAATATATAGAACCAACAGGATAAAAACCTGATAATCTTGATTCCTTACATTCCTGTTGGTTCTTTTGTTTATTTAATTTCTCTCTTAACTCATCTCTATCCTCCTTTGATAGATAAATTAAAATGTCTCTTTTATCTATTTCCATCTTTTGATTCCATTTTAATTTTATCAATTATTTTTTGCATATCATATAATTCTTCATTTGAAGAAATAACATTAGGAATACCAAAACCAACCAATCTATTTTTTCCAATAGCATCTTGTGTTGGTTCATTAATCATCATTCTATTACCTTGTTCATCAATAACTAAATGACTAACCAAATCAAAATAACTTGGTATCATCATTCTAAATTTACTTGCTTTATACATAGGATATTTTCTTAAAAATCCACCATCATTAATGTCTTCTTCAAGAGCAGTAACAATGATATTTTTTTCTATTTGTAATAAATCTTCCAATCTTTGTCTACTAACAACATCAAAATCTCCCCAGAGTTTTAGTGAATCTTTTTTATCAGGATAAAGTTTTGTTAATGCAACATACAACATTTCAGCATATCTTGTAATAGAATCAACAACAATAGTTTTGTATTTTGTATCTGTTTTTAGATACTCTAATACTTCTTTAAACTCTTTTGCATTTGCAATAGGAACAACATCTATATCTTTATTTTTAACAGATGCACTACCTTTTTCTAAGTCAAGAACCAATGCATCTTTTACAGAACCAGCGAGATAAGTTTTACCAATACCACTTTTACCATAAATAAGAGCTTTTAGATTTTTAGCAACTAAATCTTTTGGTTTAACAATTTGTAATTTCATTTACTCTCCTTTTAATAAAATTGAATCAAAACATAAATCAACAACTATTGTTTTATTAAAACCAACAATACTAAAAACAGCACCTATTTCAACATTATTAAGCTCAACAACAACATTAACAGGTTCTTTATATGAATTAACAAAACTAACAATTTCATCTATGCTATTAAACTTTTTAACTTCACTCTCAACACTATTATCAATATAAACATAACCAATAAACTTCATCTTACAACTCCTAATAATTGATTTTGAGCTTTATAAGTTAAATAATATCTTTTTTCATCTTTGCTTATTGTTAAAAAACCTAATTCTTTAACTAAAAAATCTAATGTATCACAAAAACATTTTTCAGTGAATACATTTAAATTAAACAACTTATCTCTAACTCTGGTTGGTTCTATATAAATAGAATCACCATCAAAAACAACTTTTGAAAACAAACTCATTATAATAGCATAAGAACAACATCTAATGTTCTGGTAACCATTTTCACTTAACCAAATACTAATTTCATCAGAATAATCAACTATTTTCATTAAATTCTCCTTTTTTATAAAACAAAATATTATTTTTATAATCATTAATTGATTTATCAAAATAAAATGGATTTATTGTTATAACAGAACCAACTCTGCTAATAAAACCTATTTCTTTCAACTCTTTAATAGTATTTTTAATTAACTTTTCTGATACTTTTAATTTTTTTGCTAACTCCTTATTTGTTATTTTTATTTGATTGTTTTTATTAACATTTAACAACAAAAACTTAATTATTCTTCCCTTAGAACCAAACAAATCAAAAACTTTATAAAATTCAAAGAAAACAATATTAAATTTTCTTTTAATACCTTTATTATCAAGAGAACCATCATAAACAAAGTCTTTTGTGATTGGTTCTCCATTATTGTTAAATACCTCTATTTTCCTTATCATAAGGAAACCTTTACGTGTTTTTTAATAAAAAAAAGAGGGTACTATTTTACCCCTCAGAGGGTACTATTTTACCCCTCTTAAAATCATTGATTTTCTCCGAAATCTTGGTAATATCAAAGGATTTTAAAAAATTTTTTCTTTATATAAAGAAAAAATTTGAAAATTTTTTATAAAAAATGCAAATTTTTGATTCCAACCTTATTCATTTTCTACATCTAATTCATAATATTTAACTATCTCTTTTAACTGATATTCAAGCTCATCAACATCCAAGCCTTTTAAAAGTTCTTCTAAAAACAACTCACAACCTAAGTAATCTTTTATTTCTTGTGCTAAATCAAATAACTCTTCTCTTCTATCCATAAAACCTCCTTTTATTAGTGTCTAAAACAGCGTATAATCAACGAAAATACTTTTTAAGTATGTTTACCTATAAACAAAGAAAAGAACCAACAGAGGCTATTTAAGAGCTAAATACCAAATTGTTTTTTTATTTCCTTTCTAATTTCTTTATTTTTAACTTTTTTAAGAGCATCTTTTAGTGCTTTTTCTTCATAAAATCCTAAACCAAATACTGGTTGGTTCTTTCTGTAAGGAAAACCATCTATTTCAACAACATAAAAATCATCATCATAGTCAATCACACATTCAATTCCATACTCAGTTCCACATGTTCCTTTTACTACCATAAAACCTCCTTATTTGAATTTTAAGCAACTTTTTATGCTTTATAGTATGTTACTACCTAAAACTAAAAATCTTTCAATAGAGAGCGTTTTAGAGCTAAATAACACTATATTTTTTCTGCTATTGACTCATAGTCAGTTATCAATATCAAACCTTTCTTTTCATACTTTTTTATCTTCTCTAAAAGTTCTTTACAATCATCAATAATATCTCTGTCTAAATCATAGACAGAGAAGTTTCTATTTAGCAATAACAAATCTTTTTTAGGAATTAACTTCTCATCACATTCAACATTGATAGGAACATAAAAAGGAATATAAAATCTAATTCTCATTTTTTCTCCTTATACATAGCTAATCTTTTAATTGTTGCCATCATTGATTTGTGAGTCCCAACAGGCATAGTAACCATGTCTGTTGGTTCTTCAAAATGGTCAACAAAGAACTGATTAGCAACTGTTCTTTTCAATGGCATCTTTAAGACAATAAAATCTTTTTTCCTAATTTCTAAAACAACATTATCTTTTCTTCTATTAACAACTAAAAAATCACCTTTATATTCATCACTAAGCAATGTTTTAATAATTTTTTCTAGTTCAAATGCGTATACTCTAATCATATATTCTCCTTTAAGTATTTATTTAATTCATTTAATGATTTAAATGATAATTTAATTACATTATTTCCTTTTAAAAGGGACAAATAATAAATCCCTTTTATTCTTTTTATTTTAAATTTCATTGTTTATCCTTTGAGCATTTAAAGTGATAATGATTACCTCTTCCTGTTGTTCTGTAATAATCACATTCAAAAGTTGGTTCTTCTTTATGAAGAATAATATCTGCTTTATACCAATTGTTATATTGGTATGACATAAAAGGATTAAAGCCATAATCAACAACATATGTTCTTGATGTTCTTGAAGTTCTTCTATTCTCATAAGCATATAAATATAAATTAACATTTGTTTCTTTTTTACTTGGTTTTAAAATCCAAAAATTATTTTCTATAAAGACAATTTTAAAACTTTTTGGTTCATAGGAAATTTTATTCCAATTTTTAAGAAAAATAACTATTTCTCTATTAACGCCAGATACACCACAGCTAATATTTATATAACCATCTTTATAACCAACTAAATCTCTTGGTTCTAGAATAGTGTTACCATACAAATTATTTATATCTTCTGCACCTGTAATTTTAAATGACGGAACATATTTATTATCAATTGATTTTAAAATAATTTTATTTACTAATTTAGCCATATAAGCTCCTTTTTTAGTTTTGTAGTATGTTAGTATCTAAAAAGAAAAAAAAATGCAACAGAAAGCATTTTAGACGCTAATTAGCGTATGTTTTGAAATAGAAGTCTTTAACAAAATCAAATACTTCATCTTCACATGGAACATCTATATGGATTATATCTTCATCATATAAATGCTCTATAAATAATTTATTTCTAAAACTTCTATAATAATCTAGAAAGAATGTTAAAAAGTTCTCGTATTGGTTCTTATTAACCAATTTTCCTTTTGCAAAAAACCTAACACCAATATTTGGAACATATCTTGTTCCATCTGCAAAAATAACAACTTCATCATTTTTTAGTTTTTCTAATAATTCATGCATCATTAACATATATCCTCCTTATGAATTAGTTTTTGGTTTGTTACAAAGAATAATTTCTTTTGCTTTTTGTTTTAATTTAGATTTTTTATCTAAAAGCTCATTGTATTTTTTATGTCCATCATCAAATGCTAATGCTACATCTAACCATGTTCCATCTTTGTCTATATATCCTCCTCTTCTAAAACCATCATTGCTTTCTGGTTCATAAAAAGTATCTTTAAACCATAATCTACCTTTATCAAAATATAATTGAAATCCTAATTTTCTAATTAATTCTTGTGTTTCTTTATTATTGATGTTCATTACAACATTTTTGCTTTTTAAAAAGTTATCTGCAAAATTTTCTATTTCTTTTTCTATTTTTAAATATTCTTCATAATCTTTTTTATCTAAAACATCTACATAATAGTAATTTTCATAACCTGTAATATAATATGAACCATTCCATGTTTTATAAAAGTTTTTATTTACTATAAAATATTTTTCATTTATTTCTTTTAATTTTTCTTCTAAATATTTATGAACTATTTCTCTATCTAAATGAAGAGATTCAGATAGTGAAAATAATTTATACCAAGTATAATTATCTTTTAAAATATAAACTAGTTTAGTTTTAATAACATCATCAATCATTAAAACTTCACTATAATTGTAATCTTTAACTTTTACATAAATACCATCACCTAAACATACTTCTTTTTGATAATATTCATCATATTCTTTATAATTACAATCTCTTGAAATTTTAATATCAATATAATTTTCTTCTGCATATTTTTTGTAATCAAAAACAACATTATTAATGTTATCAATAATATATTTTTCATTAAAATCAACAATATTAAATCTTTCAAACTCTTTAACAACTTTGAAGAATTTATCTTTTAAAGTTTTATCTTCCCAATTGTTTATATTACTAGCAATATTGTAATATTTGCTTTTTTTATCAAAGAAACAAACTTTTCCATTGCTATCAAATAAAACTATACCATTACCTTTTTTATTTTCTTTAATTGTATACATACAATCTCCTTTTTTATTAATTTAATTATAAAACCTTGTCTTGGTTCTATAATTAAACTAATATTCAAAAAATCTTTTCTTGTGTTTTATCTTTCTTGAATATTGTTTCTTACTTTTTACAACTTTTGGTTTGTAAAAACCCTTAGCCATAGCTAAAACATTATAATCTCTTTTTTTAATCATTTTATCCTCCTTTTTTTATTTAATCTTCAATTGAATCTAATTCAATAAAATCAACATCATATTCTTTAAATGTTCTTTCAAAGTCTCCTCTTAATATCTTTTTCTTAAATTCTTTTTTTCCTTTTCCTCTCATTTGAGTTCTCATATATGATTTAGCTACTGATAGAAATCTATTGTAATTCTCTATTGGTTCTTGTCTTTCATAAAGATACAATAGAGTTTCTTGAATCATCTCATTGCATTCAATGTGATAAGCACTATAAATATTTCTTAATCTATAAAATATTTTTCTTAAATCATTTTGGATTTTTCTAACTTTATCTTTATCAAAAAACCATTCAATAGAACCACCTTGATTATGTGGTTCTTTGTATTTGTAAATTATATAACCTCTTTTAATTCCTCTATAATAAGTAGATTTATGGATTTTTCCTTTTTTATATAATTCAAGCATTTTTTGTTTATCAGTGATTTTTATTGCCATTTATTCTCCTTTGTTGGTTCTATAATTTCTTAAAGAATTAAATCTTTTAAAAGATTTATCTAAGATAATTAATTTAACTAGTTTATTTATTTCATAAATTATTTTAATTTTTTCCTCTATTGGTTCTAGATATTCTTTTTTGTATTTATTCCAATCTTCTTCATCAAAATCTTCTTTAAATTCTTTGATTAAAGAATTTATTTTATTAGAACAAAAGATAAGTTTATTTTCTAAGAATAAAGAAAGTTCTCTTAATAATTTATTTGTTTCATCAATCTTATTAGATACTTCATCTTCTAATAAAAGATTATCAATTATAAATACTTTTGATTTTGTAGTTACCTTACTCATCAGTTTTTCTATTTCAAAAAAATTTTTACTGTTTTCTACTTCATATTTTTTATTTCTAAAAGTAATAATTAATTTTTCCATATATTCTCCTTTTTATTGGTTTGTTGGTTCTGTAAATAAAGTGTAACTTAATTTTTGTTAGTAAATATGTTTTAAAATGTAAATATGTTTTTTAATTATTATATGATGTTCTATACATTATATATAGAGAATTAAAAAAAAGAAAAAAAGAGTAAAGAAATCAAGGAATAATCAAATCTAAAATAGATTCATTTCCGATTTCTTTCTCTTTTTCTGGTTCTTTTGGTGTTATTTTTAGATAACCAAAATCATCACTAAACCAGAATCTTACTCTCCATGAATATGGAATCTCTTCTTCTTTATCACAAAGATAAATCCAATCAGAGGAATATCCTTGACCAAATTTAGTTAGTGATGAGTTATATGTTTCAAGTAAATCTACAATTAACAATCCTACTTGTTCTCCAACAATAATGCCTTGGTTCTCTTTTAATGGAACAGAGAACTCTTTGTATTCATTCAGAAATTCAGATTCAACACCTATAACTATTACAATAGAATCTCCTTCTATTGAAGCACCATATCTAATATCCATATTGTCTTTTTCAATATCTCTAACAACATCAAATCTTTGAACCTCAAAAGTATGAGGTTCTCTTACGAAATAATCACTCAATCTTTTAGTTAATTTTTTACTTGTTTTTTTTACTATTGCCATTTACTCTCCTTATTATTAATTTTTCATAATAGCTTTATTATAAGAGTATGTATGTAGTAGGAGATTGGTAGTGGTTGGTTCTGGTAATGAATATGATTTTGGTAAAAAGAAAAAAAAGAACCAAGAGGTTAGATATGGATTAATCCCTCTGGTTCTTTAAACTCTTTTATGAAGGTCTCCATTGTGTATGGAGACCCCCATTCTATTGGGATATGAACCCAATAATAGGACTTCCCTTTTTCAAGTGGGAAAATCTCTAAATCATCAACATTGTCAATATTGCCCAAATCATCTACACTTCTTATTATCTCTGCAATACCATCACCATAATGATATTGATGGTAAATTGCTACTGCTGGATACCCAGCAGTTAAATATTTTTCAATTTCTTTTCTAATATCTTTTATTTTCATATGCACTCCTTTTGTTTAATTATTCTCACAATAGCTATTTATTATATTATAAGGAGTAGTTGGTTCTGTATTATATATGATTGTTTAGAGTAAAAAGAAAAAAAATGGAGATTATAAAATCTCCATCTTTTCTCCTTTATGTAATTCAAGAAATTCTTGGAATTTGTCTACATCATCAAAGATGTAGACAAAAATATCATTATCCACATATAAAAGAACCACATATTCTACCATTTTTAACTCCTTTAATTTTTTTTTCACAAGAGCTAAAAAAAAGAAATGGAAGAACCTATTTATTAAGGTTCTTCCATTCTTTTAGAAGTTCTTTTGTTTCGTTGGAATTCCTTGACCACAAGGAAATCCAAACGAAAGCGATTAAGTTTGAGATATAAGAGAAAAGGTTATGAACCATGATTAACTCCTTTTAATTTAATTTTTATTCATAAAAGCTATTAATCCTAAGAGGAGTTGGTTCTAAGTAAAAAAAAGAAGATTAGGAGATAGTTTTTTCTACTATCTCCCATACTCCTTTTTCTTTTTTGATAAACTTCTCAGCATCTCCTCTTTTAGAGAAGAGATGGTAATCTAAAACTAATGCTCCCCAATATCCGTCAATAACAATTAATTGAGCAATGTATACTTTCATGTTTATCTCCTTTAAATTAAATTTGTTTCATAAAAGCTAAAAAAAAGAGGAAAGGAAGTTATTTTTCTATTTTCTTTACTTCCTTTACCTCTTCTATCCATACCCTACAGGGCATGGAATTTTTCAATTTTTCAATCGCCTCTTCTTTTGAAGAGGCTTTAATGCAATCACATTCTTTTATATAGTTGCCTCTATGACCTATTTCATAGAGAATATAAAATTCTTTCATTTTTACTCCTTTTATCTGATTTGTTTTTCACAATAGCTATTAATACTAAATGTGGGTGTTGGTTCTGAATAAAAAAGAAAGAGAAGTTACTCTCTTTCTTTTTCATATTTCTCGTACAACCAACAACAGCCATCTTGTTGGAGGATTATCTCCTCCAGACGTTTTTTTGATTTTAATTCAGGAGCTATTTTTTTTATTTCATTGAAAAGCTCATCTGTTACTCCGATGAGCTTTCCATCTTCATACCTCCCCCATCTTTGATGGATATCGGTATTATGTCCGACGGTGAAGGCTATTGCCCCCACCCTTACTCTATCTCTATAAAAATCACACAAAATACACATCGCTATCTCCTTTAATTTAATTTTTTTTCGTAAAAGCTATCCATAATCCTTATGGAGGTGTTGGTTCTGTATTATTGTAATATATATGAGTATTTATATATGAGTGTTTTAAGTGTTTAAAAAAAGAAAAAAGAAAGTATTCAGGGATTTATCCTGAATACTTCCTAAATTTTACATGCTTAAATTCGCTTACTTTTACAACCTTTCCGTCTTTTTGTATCTCTTTTACTACTCTTTTAGTAGTAGCATAAACTGGAATAAGCCAAAACCTTACAAATTCAACCATCTCAACAACAGCCCCAAAATCACCCTGAATCAAAACAATATCACCCTTATTTGCATTATCTCTTAAAAACT
>Ga0256838_1000158_pt1 | contig 46662 bp, 49 predicted proteins | sample 4571419metaG_FD_185978 | JGI IMG/M metagenome (GOLD analysis project Ga0256838, IMG submission 185978) | Hydrothermal vent microbial communities from Guaymas Basin, Mexico - 4571-419 | ecosystem: Environmental > Aquatic > Marine > Hydrothermal vents | place: Mexico: Guaymas Basin | collected... | reverse complement strand
ATGTCTGCGCCGAGTGCCACCGCGCGGGCCGCGTCAAGCCCCGTCCTGACGCCGCCACTGGCTATTATGCAGGCGTCGGGCGCAGCCCACCTGGCTTCAACTATTGCCTGGGCAGTAGGTATACCCCAGTCGCGGAACGTTTGCGCAGCCGCCGCCAGCTCAGTCTCGCCCGCTGCCTCTGCACGGTACTTCTCGACGAGGACCCAGCTTGTGCCGCCTGCGCCCGAGACGTCTAGGAACCTTACTCCTCTTGCCCGGAGCATTCGGGCAGCCTCCATGCCTATGCCGTGGCCGGTCTCTTTGACTATCAGGGGGACAGGGAGTTTCTCGGCGAGCTTCGCCAACGCGTCCAGGACGCCGTGGAAGTTCGTGTCCCCCTCTGGCTGGAACGCCTCCTGGGCAGCGTTCAAGTGTATCGCCAGTGCGTCAGCCTCTATCATCTCGACCGCCTTCACGGCCTCCTCGACTCCATAGCCCTTGACTAGCTGCGGTGCACCAAGGTTCGCGACGAGAGGGATGTCACCGCCACAGTCACGTGCTACCTTGAATGTGCGGGCCAGCTCCGGGTGCTCTATCGCAGCCCTCTGGCTACCCACGCCCATTGCGAGCCCTGTCTCCGCCACCGCCTCCGCTATGGCACAGTTTATCCTGGCGGCCACCTCGTGCCCGCCAGTCATACCAGTAACCATTACTGGCGCCGAGAGCTTCTTGCTCAGGAACACCGTTGATGTGTCAACATCCTCGAGAGAGAGCTCCGGTACCGCAAGATGGCGGAGAACGACCTTGTCAAGCAGCGTCCCGGCGCTATGCTCCACGGGGCTGTCAACGGCTATCCTTATGTGGTCAAGCTTCCGCGGCGGTGTAGCCACGTACCCCACCTCGTAGCCGCTAAGCGTAGGTGGGTAAACCCTCCTGAACTAATCTCTATCCTAGAGCCCGTACCGCTAGAGAAGACCTACTCTAGGGGAGGACCAGCGTCGCCGGTACACGCTCCCCCATGATGAGGGCCTTTACTCTCTCGGGGAAGAGCCCGTTGACCACCCAGACGCCTCTGAGCGTGCTGCACCAGTTCTCGCGGAGAGCCTCTATCTTCCTCGCGAGCCCACCAGTGACGTCATAGCCGCTCTGCCTGGAGGATAGGCTGGCGAGCCTCGCTACATCATTCAGGGTTACCCTTTCAAGAAGCTTGCCTCCCACCCCGTATATGCCGTCCACGTCGCTGACGTAGAGGACGTGGCTAGCGCCGATGGCGCAGGCAGCCTCTACTGCTAGCTCGTCGCCGGAGACTATGCACCAGCCGCTGCTGCAGGGATATGCATCGCCGTATAGCACCGGCGTAGCTCCGGCATGGAAGGCCTCTAGGACATGTCTCCAGGCGCAGCCCGGCCGGAGGCCACGAGGCTGGCAGAAGGCGTGAGGCGGGTAGAGGACCGGCCGCAGACCCTTCATGGACAGCACGTCGGCGACAGCCTGCGCCAGCTCCAGCATAGCGGCTGTTATCGCTGAAAGGGCCTCGGGTACGGGCGCGGAGCCCCTGCGCAGCTCATGTGCAGCCACATGGCCATAGCTGCCGCCGCCAAGTACTATCATGTACCTGCTCCCAGTCGCCTCGGCCGCCTCTGCGAGCGCCCCGGCAACCTGCTCGACGAGGCCGAGGCGTAGCGTGAACGGCTTCTCCTTGTCTGTTATCACGCTGCCGCCTAGCTTTACAGAGAGAACCCTACTCTCTCTCCCAGGCCCTTCCCGGCCATGCATACCCCGTACACCCTCTGCAGAGACGGCGTCAGCTTGCAGCCCTCGCCCGCGGGCTCAGCGCCGTAGAGCGCGTAGAAGAGACCGTCCTCCACTCGTGCGACGAGAGGGAAGAGGTCCCCGAGGCTGGCCTCTCCGCTCTGGAGGGCCGAGACTGCCTCCAGCACCGCCGTCCCGGTGAGCCGCGCCGCTGCGACTAGCAGCGGGTCGCTGAGCCTCGGCGAGATATCCTCGCCTATATCCTGCTCACCCACCAGCTCAAGCTCTACACGGCCACCGTGGCCCACGGGAACCGGCTCCTCCCCGCTGCGGTAGACGATGCTCTCCCCGCGCAGTATGGCCGCACGGAGGCCGTCAAGATAGTCTAGCCAGACCGCGGCATCCTGGTCTATGCTCGACGCGGCCTGGAGGAGCTCCTCCCTGCTGAGCTCGTAGCCCCCGGCCTCGGCGACCGCCTCTACTATGGCCAGGCTCAGGGCGGCATAGACGCTGGCCGCAGGCGGGTACTCTACACCCGGCACCTTAACCCTAGCCCGCACCGCCAGGGGCTGCTCCAGCCTGGAGGAGAGAGTATCGACGAACGACTTCACCGCAAGCTCGAAACGCCACCCGAGGCGGGCGCCCTCCACGCTGGCACGGGGCTTCTCAGCCTCCTCGAGCTCTAGCTCTACCTGCACAAGGGGCTCGGCGGTGACCACGACCAGGTAGGGGTTCACCTTCCCAAGGACGGGGACCCCGAAGAGGGGGAGAGCCAGGCGGTAGGCCCGGAGGGTCACCTGTTCAACACCTCACCGCCGCTATCCTCGCCCGCCCATGGCCGCGGCAGCCGCGAGGTACCCTGTCACAACCTCCTTCTCGCCCGACACGTCGCCGCTCGTCGCGTACCGAAGAACCTCTACTCCGGCGCCACGCAGCCTAGCATACTCTGCAAAGAACTCCAGCACTCCGGCGCTGCACGTAGGGATACGCTCATCCACAACAGTACGGTAGACGTCACCGAGGCGGCCAGAGACAAGCCTCTCCACCAGTAGCTGGTCCTTCTGCCGCGCCTCCTCGTAGCCGAGGTAGGCGGAGAGATTAGCGGAGGCAACCACCAGCGTCCTCCTGCCGAGCTCCTCGGCAACACTTAGGACAGCCCCAGCCAGCCTAGCCACAGTGGAAGGCTCCTGCTCAAAAAGGGAAACAGCCACAAGGCGCCATCCTTGCTCTAGGCGGTGCTGGAGCCACGGCAGAACAACCTCAACACTATGCTCATATAGATGCGCCACGTAGTCTAGCACCGCCCCAGCCCGGGAGGCGAGCCTCGAGGAGAACTCCTCGTCAACAAGGACCTCGCCCAAGGGGGTAACCCAGGATCCCCGCGGATACACCGAAACCGCAGGACCCACCCCTGTATGGTTAGGCCCAACCACGACCACGGTATCCCAGCTGCCTGGGATCACGCTAAACGCCCAGGCATAGAGGGGGCCCGCGTAGAAGTACCCACCATGCGGCGAGACAACAGCCACGACATCCCCACGCGGCTCAACATTCCCAGGCCCCAGGGGGTGCCTCGTGGCCCACTCCATCTGTGCCTTCAGCTTCTCCGCCCTAGCCTCATAGAACAGGCCAGCAGCTATGGGCAGCCTCCGACCCTCAATGATCCTCCCTGCAAGATACGTCTCCAAGGCCGCAGCGAGCCCCGCACCGCGGAGGTGATCACCCCCGGGAAAGAGCCCTGGGGGTGAGCCTGGTTAGCGTAGAACCTTACAACAAGATTGGGCGAGGGGCGTCCGGCGCTCCGCGCACCGGGGGAGGCAGCACGGGGTGCTGGCTGCGTTTGGCCCCGTTAGCGGCGCCTCCGGGCCCGGTACTCGAACGCCTCAGGCGGCTCTGGGAGGTCCTGGTCAGGGCCCAGCTTGCCCTGTAGGCGGAGTATCTCCCTCGTCAGTATCCAGTAGGTTAGCGCCAGGCTCCTCCTGCCCTTATTGTTGACAGGTATCACGAGGTCGATGTTCTCTATCCTGTTGTCCGTGTCCGCCAGTGCGACCACGGGTATACCCATCCGGCCGGCCTCGTCTATGGCCTGGCTGTCGGCACGCGGGTCGGTAACGACTATCACGTCGGGCTCTATGTACCACTCCAGGCTCGGGTTTGTGAAGGTTCCAGGGAGTATCCTGCCAGTCAGCGCCTTGCAGCCAAGGTAGGTGCAGAACTTCTGCACAGGCTTCTGGCCGTACTGCCTCACAGCCACAGCCGCTATCTTCGAGGGCTCAAACCTGGAGAGGAACTTCGCGGCAACACGGAGCCTCTCGTCGGTCTTCCGTATGTCGAGTATATAGAGGCCGTCGGAGCGGACACGGTACACGAACCGCCTCATGTAGGCAGTACAGATGTGCGTACCTATGTGCATGCCAGCCGAGAGATACTTCTCTAGAGGAACCAGCAGCTCGACCTCGCGGCCGCCAATCTCAACCTTCTGCCTGCCGTACTCGCTCACCGCAACCAACCCCCAGGCACCGGCAAGCAGCCTCTAGCCGGGGTTTTAAGGAACCCGGCACCCTTACTCTAGCCGAGCCAGCCCTCCCGGCAAGAAAAGGAGAATGGACACCCCTCCGGGCCACACGGAGGGCAACACTACAGTATACGCCGGAAATGCCTAACCTCGTAGATAGCCGGCACGTGCGCCAGCAGCGTCCTCCGGCAACAATACCTCTTCACGCCGAGATCATCAAGCACCTTCTCGGGGTCCTCGCCAGCCTCAACACGTCGACGGAACTCCTCCCAATACTGGGCAAGAGGAGCACCACAAGTCATACACCTTATGGGTATTATCATGTTCCAACTACACCTCCATCAAGAGAGGATGCGGGAGAGCTTAGTGTTGGGGAAACCTAGGCTCTACGCCTCTCTAGGCGGGCCCAGGAGCCGTTCGCGCCCGAAACTGTGAGTGGCGCCCTATGGGCCGAGCCCCGTGTGCCAGAGGGGGCTAGCGGTAGCTCTTCTGCCAGCGGCGCCTAGCACTGCGCCTCATGGGCTTCTCGGGCTCAGTCCTCCTCGGGTCGCCCGCCAGCATCGACCTATCGTACTCCTCGAATATCTTCTTGAGCTCCTCGCTGCCCGTGTAGGCCACGAGGCCCCTAGCTATAGCCATCCGGACGGCATCCGCCTGGCTCATGTAGCCGCCACCGCGGACTGTGACCCGTATATCAATGTCCCTTATTATGTCCTCGCCAGTTATCAGTATCGGCTCCATCATCTTTATCCTGGCCATCTCTATCGGCCAGAGCTCGACTGGGACGCCGTTAACCCATATGCGGCCCTTGCCAGGCTTCAGAACAGCCCTAGCTATGCTTGTCTTCCTCTTACCCGTAGCTATCACTATCCTCACAGGCTTCTCAGCCTGGACGTAGGCGCCCAGCACGCGCGGCGTCTGAGCCTGCTGACCGCCCGCTTGCTCCGCCGCGCTCATGGCCTACTCCTCACCCCTTTCCAGCCAAGCTGCCTCGCGATCTCACCTACACGTATAAACTTGTGACCCAGCCTCGACGCGTCAGCGAATTTGAAGCGGACGAACTGTTTACCCTCAAGCTCATGGGGCACACCTATGTATACACGGAGGCGGCGGGCCGCCTCGCGGCCCTTCTGTTTACTCCTCGGCAGCATCCCCAGCACAGCCTTCTTCACCATCATCGTCGGCGTGCGGGGACGATGAGGGGCCCACTTGTAGGGGTTCACATGGACGTGGAGCTGCAGCCATATCTGGTAACTCTTTATCACACGCAGGGGCTCGCCGCTGACAACAGCCTTCTCCGCGTTAACAATGTACACCCTGTAGCCCTCAAGTAGCCTCTTTGCGACCTCGGCAGCCATCCTCCCAAGTATCTGGTCGGTAGCGTCAACGTAGAGAACCCTCTCAGGCGGCTTAGGGGCTGCGACACGAACCGCGGCCATCAGCATGCACCCCTAGACAACGCGGCGGGGCGAGACCCGAGCTTTATATGATAATCCTGACCCCACTGCCACGGGGATTCTCGCGGATAAGCTGAAGTATGTGCAGCACACGGCCTCCGGCTGCACGTATCTTCTCTACCGCCTGCTCGCTGAAGCCAAGCGCCGCAACCGTGACAGGGTGGTCAAGCCTCCCGGCGCCTAGCACCTTACCCGGCACAACGACGACCTCGCCGGGCTTCGTGTACCTGTTTATCTTGCTGACGTTGACCGCGAAGCGCAGCCTCCGGGGCCGCTCTATGAGCTCGGCGACATAGTCCCATATGGCTGCGTTGTTCTGGTTAGCGGCCTTCCTCAGCTCCCTAATGGTCTTCCGCACAACTATATTGGTCGATATGACCCTCTTAGTGGTCTGCATCCCGGAGGTCACCCCACATCTCTACACAGCAGCGCCCGCTGTCTACTCCCGACGCAGCCCCTCCAGCTCGGCTAGGAGGTTTTCAGCCTTCCTAGCAACCGCCCGGAGCGCCTCAACAACTATCCTCCGCGCCGGCAGCGCGCCAGTAGACTCTATCTTCACTATGAACCTGCCCTCGTCAAACCTTAGCCTTAAGCCCTCCCTACACTTCTTCCTCGCGCACCAGTAGAGAGCCGAGCTATTCATGTCCTCGAGAAGCTCCAGGCGCCCCCTCCCCATGCTCCTTAGGCGCTCGGCAAGCCACGGGTAAGCCGACTCAATGCATGACATGCACTCCTCACTCATCTTCTCTACATCAAACTCGACTATAGGTAGATAGCGGTGAGCAGCCACACTGACCGGCATCCACTTGGCATGTTCCTTCCCATAGCCTAGCCTGGCGTAGGCCTGCATACGGAGCCTCTGCTCCGGAGCCATAAGCACTATCGGCATGTTAGGGTAGACCGGCCTCACATCCGGATCCTGAGGCTCAAGGTCCCCGCTGTACACCATCCGCTCCTCGTTGGCGCCAGTCTCCACTTCGAGGCGGAGAACCGCGTAGCAGTCGGGGTCGCCCAGCTCCGCCTCCGCACACTCCTCGGGCCGCTTGTACTTCTCGAGCGCCTCCTCGCTAGTCAAGGGGAGGAGGCCAAGCCTATGGGCGATAATCTCGTCGTACAGTACCGTGTTGTTCTCGAAAACCTCTACATAGTCTATAGCCATTACCGGGACGTCGGTATAGGCTGCACGTCTAAGCGCGTTCACGAGAGGAAGAGGAGCACCCTCAACGAGGGCACGCAGACGCTCACGTGACTCCTCAAGCAAGCAGACCCTCATAGCGGCCAACACCTAGCCACCCTGGAGAACAAAGCCACAACAGCGGCTCAGCCGTCTAAAAAGACAGCCCGCAGGGAGCGCAGCGAGCCACCCCTAAGGACGGGGAAGCATGCCCAGACAGGGAGCGGGGCGTGCCGGCAGATGTCAGCCGCCCCGGGGGAAAGACCGCTCGGCTGCCCTTAGACGCGGCGGCCGCGGCGGCCGCCAGGCCTCCTGGTCGTGTCGTGGGGTATCGGCGTAGCATCCTCTATGCGGCCTATGATGAAGCCCGCTCTTGCCAGGGCACGTATCGCCGCCTGTGCACCCGGCCCAGGCGTCTTGGGGCCGTGGCCTCCGGGTGCACGAACCTTAATGTGAAGCGCCATTATGCCGCGCTCCATTGCCTGCTGCGCAGCCCTGCTAGCAGCGAGCATCGCCGCATAGGGGCTAGGCTTCTCGCGGTCGGCCTTGACCACCATGCCGCCGCTTGTCCGGGCAACCGTCTCGGCACCCGTGAGGTCGGTAATGTGTATTATCGTGTTATTGTAGCTTGAATAGATGTGCGCAACGCCCCACTTTATCTCACGGGCATGGAACGCCACGGCCTACTTCACCCCGCGCTGACGCTGAGGTCGCTCAAGCCAGTTTTTAAGCAGGCATCTAGGCCTGTAGCTCCTCACTGCCCTCCTGCTGCTCCGCCGTCTTGGCGGCGTAGGGGCTGGTAGGCGCGTAGTCCACTAGCTCTTCCTCTTCACGCTTCACCAGGTAGCCTGGGCTCCTTATGCGCCGCCCAGCTATCGCTATATGGCCATGCACTATGAGCTGCCTTGCCTCGTGGATAGTCCTTGCCAGGCCCTTCCGGTACACTATTGTCTGCAGCCTCCTCTCAAGGAAATGCTCCGCATTGAGGCCGAGGACGTCGTCAAGCGTCGCGTTCTCCGGGAGCACGCCCAGCTCGAACAGCCTGGCCAGAAGGCTCTTCTCCTCCTGCTCACGTATCTCCGGAGGCAGCGCCAGCAGGCCACGAGCACGGTGACGGAAGTACCTCGCCAGAGTCTCCAGGCGCCAAAGCTCCTTCTTGTTACGCAGCCCGTACTTACCCATCAACTCGATCTCGCGGACCAGCCTCTCCTTTATCCAGGGGTGCTTAGGGCCCTGCCACTTCTTACGAGGCTTCTTTGGGTCACCCACGGCTCAACCCCCTCCACACAGATCCCTTATCCCTGGGGCTACTTCCTCCTCTTCACACCAACCGTCATACCGATACGGCCCGTGGTAGCGGTCCTCTGGCCACGCACCTTGAGGCCAAGGGCGTGGCGGATACCCCTCCAGCTCCTTATCCTCTTCTCGCGCTCGATGTCGCGCCTCACGTAGTAGATTAGGTCAGCGCCTATCAGGTGAAGGTCCTTCCCTGTCTCATAGTCCTTGCGGCGGTTCAGCATCCAGGACGGTATCCCTATGGCCTTCGGGTCGCGGAGAGCCTTCTCTATCTTCTCGACCTCAGCATCGGTTAGGAACCCGACACGCTTCTCGGGGTCAAGCCCAGTGAGCCTGCAGAGGGCAAGCGCAAAGTTATACCCAACACCCTTTATGAGAGCAAGGCCATGAGCTAGCTTCATGTCACCCGGTATATCCACACCAGCTATACGCACAATATACCGGTACTGCTCGCTCAGCACCAACCACCCCACTAGCCGCTACCGGCAAACCCCCAGGCACAGCCGCCACACCAAGCAACCCCCCTCTAAAACCCTATTGAGCCTCAGCCGCCACGGTACCAGCTCACAGCCAACAACGGCTCCTCTGGGCAAGTCGACATCATCGGCAGACACCCGCCCAGGGAAAAACGGAGAACCCATCCAAAGACAAGACACGTGGGAGAAACAGTCCCGAGAGGACAAGGAGACAGGAGGGGCGCACAGCCCCACTCCCGGGCGGTCCATATTGGTGCCGCCGCGGGGATTCGAACCCCGGACCGCCCGGTCTTCAGCCGGGCGCTCTCCCGCTGAGCTACGGCGGCGCACCGTGAAGACAACTGGCCACGGTCGAGGCCCCTATAAGGATAACTCCCCCATCTCCTTCGATGCCCAAGCCGGCTGGCCGGCTTGGCGGAAGCTCCCTAGCCTAGAGTAGACGCGGAGACTATGCGAGGAGGCCTCCCGAGACGACTACATACGCCACCTTGGCTCTGGTGTCAGCAAGGGCATAGTTGTCATAGTTGAGAACGACGAAGCTCTACTTTAGGGTTGCCGATGGCGTATGGTGGAGGCCAGGGAGGCCGATGCTGAGCAGGCTACGCTGACTGTCGCTACTGACTCTATAGGACATGTGTTCTTCTTCTCTGCCAGCACGCAAGCCCAGCCATGGCCTATTCCAGGCGTAGACTGAGCATGCCGAGAGGAAGCCTTCGGAGATTGTTCTCCCACCCGCTTCTCCACCACAAGCTCTACTTCATCGCCTCTGGCAGGGGGCGCTGAGACGGGAGGCGATGAAGCAGCTCTGGAAGCTGTCTAGTTCAATAATGAATGTATTACTACTATGCTTCAATCCTTATATAGTTTAAAGATATTATTTTTGATTATTAAAACTATAAAACTAACCATACATTAGATGCCGTCTCAGCGCCCTGGAGATTGCAAGACATGTCACACGTTACTGAGAGGGGGCGGAGCACCGCAACTCTAGCGGTAGTATGCAATCACGCTAATCGTGACGTATTTACTCGCCCAGAGAGCGCTTATGGGCCGGTGACTACTCGAAATGGGCAGCCCAGTCGCCGAAGGAGCTAGCTGTAAAGGGGTACCGGGAAACCAAACGCCGACCTCGTCATACGCCGCACTAGCGGCAAAGCCGTTGTAGCTACAGATGTCCACGGCAAGTCAGAGAAGATGTTTAGCCGCGAAAACTTAGGGCACACAGCCAACACGGTATCTACCGGAGTCTAAGGCGCCGCGCCGCCCACGAGAGCTTGACATTTAGAGAAGTCGCTGCCATGTCCGCTGTTACTTGTTCTATCGTCCAGAGAATGAGGCTCTGGACAGGGCTGCCGGAAATGAGGAGGGCACGGGAACCCGCCGGTACATGGAGGAGCTGAGGAGCGGGGGAACGGGCTAGAAGGTTGTGTTTGGTGCGGCGGCCGGGATTTGAACCCGGGATCGCCGGCTTGGAAGGCCGGCGTCCTAGTCCAGGCTAGACGACCGCCGCATACAGGGCTCCTCGGGAGGGCCCTCGGCCGTAGGTGTGTAGACGGCCTGGTGCGGCGGTATTTTTGTTTACGGCGCCTTGCAGGCTGCCGGTTCGCTACATCTAATGTTTTTCTACATTATCGTATTATTATATTAAAATGGTCCGCTGTTCGCCATACGCTATATTAGAATTGTTGTAGAGGGCGGCTGCATGTGCGTTTGCCCGAGTTCGTTGCGAAGCGGTTCCTCGCCGTTGACGACGTAGGCTGTCATTTGTCGAAGTCGGTGAGGGTGTCGTGGTTGTAGGCAACGACGCCGCTCTGACAATAGCGACTATGTATGGATATTGTCGCGTCGTTCCTTGTTCCTTGACCTAGGCGGCAGCGCTTCAGCTGAGCACATGAAGGCTGCCTTCAACATCCTAGGCCGCAATGTAGTGACTAGGAGTGTTCCTATGAGTATGTTTGGCGACATAACGCGTTGCGACGAGGGGCCCGCGGTATTGTGGAGGCGCCTTGACGGTGGGTAGTTCTCTAAGCCCCTTGTGGTAAAGATGGAGGACGGTACAGCCAGGGAGGACGTCGAGGTTCTGAGGAAGACCGACATCAAGACCTATCATGACCTTGTGGATGCCGCGCGTGCCGCCATAACCTACTCTCTTCAAGACGATGCGGAGCGAGAACTCCTTTGTCCAGCAGACTACTGGGACTGCACTACTCATCGCCCCGCGTCGATGCGCATGGGGGTTACGGGCCGGCAGGGGAGGCTGCATACGCGGCTGATGCTCGACCATGGATGCACGGGTGGTGGCCAGGGTTACATCCGGCAAAGGCGGCGCCGTTGTCAATGGAGTCTCCGTCTATGATAGTGTTGAGGAGGCTGTGGCTGAGCACCCGGAGGCTTTGGTTTCTGTAGTGTTTGTGCCTGCTGCCGGCGCCGCCGACGTGGTCTACGAGGCTGTAGATGCTGTAGTCAGGGCCGTCATCGTTATCACCGAGCACATACCGGTCCATGACGCGATAGGTTTCCTTTTTCATATGCGCGCATGAGGGGCAGCTACGTGGTGAGACCTAACATGCCGGGGGCAATAGTGCCTTGGGTAGCCAAGTACGGCATCATGCCTCCGGAGGCGTTTACCTCTGGCCGTGTTGCAGCTTTTCTCTAGGAGCGGCACACTGACTTACGAGATAGCCTCGATGCTCTCAAGGGCAGGCATTGGGCAAAGGGCCGCACTAGGCGTGGGAGGCGACCCGCTGGTAGGCTACGACTTCATCGACGACCTCGAAGATGCGGCGCGCGACGACACCGTAGAGGCTATCCTCCTTATTGGCGAGGTCGGGGCGACATGGAGGAGAGAGCGGCACGGCTCGTAGAGAGGGCTACCCGAAGCCCGTGGCTGCCTACGTAGCGGGGAGGACCGCGCCGCCTGGCAAGAGGATGGGGCACTCAGGGGCCATAGTCGGCGCGGCCAGGGGGTATAGGGAGAATGTTGAGGCACTGAGGAGCGCCGGCATACGTGTCGCCGAGGCGCTGCACGAGGCGTCAAAACCCGTGGCGGGGCCTTGCACCGGAGGTAGGGGTTAAGAGGCCCCTGGGGGCGCATTCTGTGACGCGAAGGCGGTGATGGATAAGAGGGTCTCTCTATCCGCCGCGGGGCGGGGATGTGGAGAGCCGGAAACACTGAGCCCTACCCGGCAGGTCTACTTCTTCTCCTGCAGCCCTCCACTCCTCGGGGCACTGCTGGGTCACCGTTATTGCCGGACCAGCGTGTATGTTGCCGTCCGTAGGCGTGGGGTGACAGCAAGGGATGGCCGAGCCGCGGTGCTTGGAGAAGGGGCTTGTTGTCTGGCTGACTGGGCTCCCAGGTAGCGGGAAAACCACTCTCGCCACCCGCGCGGCGGAGGAGCTCCGCCGCAAGGGGTACCGCGTTGAGGTGCTTGACGGCGACTGGGTTAGGAAGACGATTAACCCAGATGCAGGGTTCACACGTGAGGAGCGGCGAAGGCATCTCCTTCGTGTCGCGTGGATAGCGCGCCTCCTCGCCAGGAATGGCGTCATAGTGTTCGCTAGCTTCGTTTCTCCGTACCGCGCTGTGCGCGAGGAGGTTCGGAAGATAATTGAAGAGGATGTCCCCTTTGTTGAGGTCTACGTGAGGTGTTCCGTGGAGGAGTGCATCAGGAGGGACCCGAAGGGGCTCTACAGGAAGGCTCTGCGTGGCGAGATAAGCCACTTCACGGGCATAACGGACCCCTATGAGCCCCCGGAGAACCCTGACCTAGTCCTCGACACTGTAGAGGACACCGTTGAGACAAACGTGGAGAAGCTGTTAGCCAAAGTGATGGAGTATATTGGGGAAGAGGCGTAAGGCCGCTCGGTGGCGTCGAGTTACTGCCTTGACAGTACTATCTCCTCTAGATGGCGCCTTATCTCGTGTATCTGTATCTCCCCCTGGTCCCCCTTGCCGATTGTCCCCTCGGGGTCGTAGACCGCGTAGACGCCAAACCAGTCGTGGACCGCGTCGTCGGGGCCCCTGTCGTTTTCCTCCAGGTATGGGCTGGGCCAGCCGATGGTGCCCGCAGGGCGCCACCAGAGGTCGTCCAGGTACACCATGAGGTCTGGCGCGTCGCCGTTGACCTCGGGGTAGAGCTCCTCTGGGCGGTAAGCCATGTTCTGCCAGCTCTCCCCGTTGGGGCCCCTTATCTTCTCGATGTCTTTCTTGATCTGTTTGACTGTCTCCTCGTAGTACTTGGGCTCCACGGTTCCGTGCTTCTCCCGGCCCTTGAGGTTTATGAAGAGCCTGCTGTAGTAGCCGCCCCAGGCCCACGCTATTGTGCCGCCCCAGTCTATCATGTCCTCGCGTAGGTCTGTGCCCGGCTTCAAGCCCGACAGGTCTACCTTTAGCTTTAGGTAGCCCTGCTCCGCGAGCCACTGGTTTATCGCGAACGCACCCTTCATAGATTTTATGCCGTGGTCGCTGACTATGACAACTACCGTGTCCCGGGGGAGCTGCTTGTGGAGCTTCTCGAACCATTTGTCTATCCTTCGGTATAGCTCTGGTATGACGCGGCTGTACTCGGGGTGCTCCTCGTACCTTGGGTGGCTCTGGTCAAAATACTTCCAGAAAGCATGGTGTGCACGATCAACCGCTATCTCTACATAGGCGAAGAAGTCCCAGTTCTTCCGCGTGGCCAGGTACTCTACCTGGCGCTGATGGTTCTCCAGCATGTGGAAGAGTTCCCTCGCGACACGGTCCTTGTCGTGGCTTCTGTAGACTATGTCGAATATCGTCGGCCCGGTTGTTCTCTCGAGCTCGCGGCGGAGCCAGGGCGGGAACGTGTAGGGCTTGTCTGGGCCCGGTGTGGTGAAGTCCGTCACCAGGAACCCGTGGACGGGCTTCGGCGGATAGGTCGGGGGCACGCCGTAGACGCCTACACGCAGCCCCCGGCGACCAAGACTTTCCCAGAGGGTGGGGTAGCGGATGTAGCCGCTGTTGACTATATAGTAGCCGAACTCTCCGGGCCTCCGGTGCCGGAACCCGTAGATGCCCAGCTCGCCGGGAGTCCGCCCCGTGAACATCACCATCCACGCGGGGACAGTTATCGGCGGGTGGCAGCTCCTCATACGGTAGCGCTGTGCCTCCTCCACGAGGCCCCGGAGGTACTCGAAGGCGCCGACATCGCCTCCGTCGTAGAGGACGCTGGGGGGCATAGAGTCCAGGCCAAGCACGAACACACGCCTCGGCAAGGCAGCTACAGTCCCTCCCCGACGGGAACCCAGGGCCGTTCCGCGGCTTCTATCTCCTTCCACCACAGAGCTCCTCGAGCAGCCTGAGCCCCTCATGGGGTCCATCACCGCTGTACTCGAGCACCGCTACGTTGGTTTTCCCGCCCGCGCGTAGCCCCCGTCGCCGGGCCTCCCTGTGGAGCCATGAGAGGTCAGCGGAGAGGCCGCGGACGTAGACGTAGCCGCCGCGGCGGCTGGGTATGTGGTGGATGAGCACCACCACGTCGCGGGGCCTGGTGGCTGCGAGCCGTCGGCCCACTGCGCTCGTAACCAGCGCGTCCATGACCAGCGTGTAGACCTCGAAGCCGCAGACCCTACCAGCGGACTTGAGCTCAGCGAGTGCCTCCTCGAGCAGCTTCCTGCTCCTCTCCTGGGCCTCTAGTAGGCGGTGGTCATCCAGCAGCATGTAGGGGTTCAGCGCTGCCTCCTTAACGGCGTGGACTAGACAGTCGCCCCATAGGAGGCGGTAGCAGGAGTCCAGCCTGTCCGCTAGGTCGCGCAGTTGACCCAGCTTTACGCCCGCCTGGCTGGCGTAGGCCTTGGCCGCCTCTAGGCCTGGGTGCGGGCGGCCCGCGTCATAGAAGGGGGCTAGGTCGCCCACCGCCCCAAGGGCCGCTAGGAAGAGGTCGCCGCCCCATCGGCGGCCTAGGAGCCTCGCGGCGAGCATGCTGGCCGAGGGGTACTCCTCTTCGCCACCCATACCCTCGGCGACCGGGTTGCAGTAGGTTACCCTGCCTCCACGCGACGGCTCCACCCGGTGGTGGTCGATGACGAGGAGCGGCTTGTCTGTCTCCGAGGCGTAGCGGTCGTAGTCGGCACCGGGTATGCCATAGTCTAGGACTGCCACCAGCTCGGCTCCGGGGGGCGGCTTGGGTATTGCTGTCCAGCTGTAGCTGCCTATTCTGGGTGTCGCGGCCGCCTCGACGACTCCGCCGAGGCCTGCGAGGTGGCGGGCGACCATAGCCGCTGTTGCGACACCGTCGGCGTCCCAGTGGAAGACGAGGAAAACCCTTCGACCCTCCAGCGTCTCGTCGAGGCTGCACCAGCTCTTCATGACTGGCTAGTCCTCGCTCGCCTCCTCTACGAATGGGTTGGGGAAGCTGAGCACCACGTCAGCTACTTCGGGGCGCATCATGTACTCTGGGGGCCTCTTGCCCTCCATTATCATCTTGCGGAGCTTAGTACCGCTTATCCTCACCCTATACTCCTCTGGGTGGGGACATATCTTCTCGTTGACCATCTGGCCGCACTTCCGGCAGTAGAAGGCCTCTCTAACGAACAGCGGCGTTATGCCCAGGTCGGGGAACTCGCGGAAGAGGTCCCAGGCCTCGTAGGGCCCATAGTAGTTGCCTACGCCGGCATGGTCGCGGCCCACTATGAAGTGGGTGGCGCCGAAGTTTTTCCTCACGATAGCGTGGTGTATAGCCTCCCTGGGCCCCGCGTACCGCATCTCCATACGCAGCACGGAGAACACGACGCTAGTCCTGGGATAGTAGTGCTCTATGAGCGCCTTGTAGGCCTCCACGATGACCTCGTCTCTGTAGTCGCCGGGCTTCTTCCAGCCCACGAGCGGGTTAATGAAGAGACCGTCGGTGAATGTTAGGGCAGCCTTCTGTACGTACTCGTGGCCGAGGTGAGGCACGTTCCGTGTCTGGAACGCCGCTATGGTCCGCCAGCCTCTGGCCTCGAAAAGCACCCGTGTCTCCTTGGGCCATAGCCGGACCTTCTCAAACCTCTCCGGTGGGTCCTGGATAAGCATCAAGGGTCCGCCTACGAAGTACTCCTTCCTCCGGGCTAGCCGCGCCACACCAGGATGCGCAGGGTCGCTTGTCTTGAAGACCTTCTCGGCGTACTCCCTCCTATCCCAGGTGTACACTTCCTCAACATACATGACTGCGAGAGGCTCGCCGCGGTAATAGAGTGCTATCTCGTCGCCCTCCTCAAAGCTCTTTATCTCGCTCCTAGACGCGTCGAGAACTATCGGTATTGTCCATGGAAGGTCGTTACTTAACCTCATTTGGTCGAGGACACTCTGGTAGTCCTCGCTCCCGATGAAGCCCTCGAGCGGGCTATAGACGCCGTGGGCTATGTTTGCAGCATCTGCGGCGAGGCTGGCGCTGAGCTCTAGTCGAGGCATCTCGCGGGCCTCAGCGAGGAGCCTCTCTCTTGCCCTGCCACGGGCAACGCGGTCCACAAGCCTGCCGCCATGAGGTCTTGAGACCATGGCTCTACAGCCTCCTAGGTGGCACTGCCTAGATGTAGCCTAGGCGCTTTAGGCGCTCGATTATCTCGCGTTTCTCTTCCTCGCTGACGCCGCTACTCTTCAGCTTCTCTTCCTCCATCTCCGCGACGACTTCTCTTAGAACGTAGGTGACGAACTGCGAGACGCTGGTGAAGCCTGTCCCCTCTATCAGCTTCTGTATGCGCTCATAGAGGCTCACTGGTATCGAGACTGTCGTATATCTGGACTTTCTTCGTTGCTCTGTCAAAACGGTACACCCAGGAGGGCGACAACATAAGCTCATTAATTAAATCTTATTAAAGAGCGTCGCGGTGTCGCTAGTAATGACATCTAATTAAACAAGGTGAGGTGGCTGGAGTCGACGCTAGACACCACTATAGCCGTGTGGCTCCTCACGGGGCTCGTCGCAGGCATAGCAGACTACGGCCTCGGCCTAGGCTTCGGCCTAGCAGCCAGCATACTCCTAGCCTCCCTGCTGGGCTACGACCCTCGCACAGTGGCGGCCGCGGCTGCGACAGCCCAGATTGCGACCGCGCTCCCCGCGGTAGCAGTGCATAGGAAGAGCGGCAATGTAGGCAACGCCTCTGGCGTACAGAGCACGGCAGCCACGATAGCCGTCTCCTCGTCGATAGCTGCGGCTCTCACCGCCTTAGCCGCTTCAGGTCTTCCCCGAGACTTCGTGCTGAGCCTCTATACCATCGCCTTGGCTGTTCTTCTCGCGGCTATGGCCGTAGCAGTTCTACGGCCCCACAACGCCACAATAGAGGCCAGGAGGTCTAGGGTGGTAGCCGCTACAGCGGGCTGCATCGCGGGCGTCGAAAAGGCACTTATCGGAGGAGGCTTCAGCGCACTGATAGCCGCGGCGCAGACCCTCTCGGGCGTGAGCATCAAGACCGCGATAGCTCTCACACCTCTCGTCAAGCTGCCAGCGTTCATCGCAGTAGCAGCCGTGTATGGTATCAGGGGCTACCTGGAGCTCCCCCACGCAGCCGCATTGACCGCAGGGGCCCTGGCCTCATTGCCCCTTGCAGCCGCCACCCTACGGCGAGTCGGGGACCGCCACCTGGCTGCCGCCGTGCTGGCTGCGCTGCTTGCAGCGTTCGTGGCATCCGTGCTCCGCCTAGTCCGCCACGCTTAGGCGGAAAAAGCCTGGGAACGCAATGAGAGTGGCATCGGTTGCGGGGGAGGAGGCGTTGACTGTACCAGGTGGTAGGGAAAGACCCGGGCCCTTAGGGGAAGCTAGAGGCTGAAGTACATGTAGACCTCCATCGGGTTAGGGTATTGGCGCAGACCCTCGGCCTCGGCACGCTTGACCTCTATATAGCTCTCAAGCGCCTCCTTAGTGAATATTGGGAACAGGAAGTCATGGTCACTCTCTAGCTCGTCAAGCGCCTCGTCAAGGCTCCTGGGGAGCTCCCGTATGCCGAGGCGGCGCTTCTCCTCCTCACTCATAGCGTACACGTTCTTGTCGACAGGGTCGCCGGGCTCTATCTTCCGCTTTATGCCGTCAAGTCCTGCCGCGAGTATCGCCGCGAATGCCAGGTAGGGGTTGGCGCTGGGGTCTGGACTGCGGAACTCTATCCTCTTCGACTTCTCGACGCCTCTCTCGTAGAACGGTATCCTTATCGCCGCGCTGCGGTTGCCCTTACTCCAGACGAGATAGACCGGGGCTTCATAGCCCGGCACGAGGCGGCGGTAGCTGTTAACGGTCGGCGCGACTATGGCTGCGAGTGCGCGACCATGCTCCAATATGCCGCCGATGAAGTACCTCGCGGTCTGGCTGAGCTCGGCATACTCATCGCTCGGATCATAGAAGAGGTTCCTTCCACTATTCTTGTCCCAAAGGCTAACGTGTGTGTGCATACCGTTACCGTTGTCGCCTGCCACCAATTTGGGCATGAAGGTTACGGCGCAGCCATGCTTTGCAGCCACGTTGCGGGCAACGTACTTTAACGTTATAACCCTATCAGCCGACGTCTTAATGTCCCCGAAGCGGAAGTTTATCTCTACTTGACCCATTGCAGCCACTTCACGATGATGAGCCTCGATTGTAAAGCCGAAGTAGTCCTCAAGTACCTCTGCTATTTCGTAGCGTATCGCGGCAACCTTATCTATCGGAGTAGGTGTGTGGTATGCCTTCTTAACGCGCTGGAAAGAGATAGCCACCTCTTCCTTCATCTCACGACTCTCTACGCGGTAGCCTAGGCCACGGTGGGGAGCATCAACGTCAAGATAGAGTCCATCTATTATCTTGAACTCTATCTCAGGACCGAAGAACGCCATGAGCCCCTGTTCCTCAAGGTAGTCTAACGCGCGGTCAGCAATGTAGCGTGGGTCTCTAGCAAAGCGGCCATTTAACGTGTATACATCAGCTATTATCCTTGCAGTTTTCTCCGCCCAAGGGAGCATCGCAAACGTAGATAGGTCAGGCCGTAGCTTGAAGTCACTTTCTTCTATCCCCGCGAAGCCTTCAACACTGCTTCCGTCAAGGAGGTTCATTCCTTCTTCTACAGCCTTCCTGTCCAGCTCCCGTGCCGGCACGGTAACGCTTCTCATGTAGCCAACTAGGTCAACGAAATGAAGCTCAACCCAACGGGCCTTGGACTGTATTTCGGATAGTCTTTCGTTTAACCGCATATATGTTCGCCCAGTCAAGCCGGTCGCCGTACGCTTGTAAAAAGATTACCCCCACTTTCCCGTACATTTGTCCGGAATATGCTACTACAAATGGATAGCACATAGAACAAGCCCACCGGAAGCCCACATAGTGGAGCGAACTCAGAGATACGACCACGAGATGTAATGCTGTTAATCCCCCAAATCACCGCACTCTATTCTCTACCTGGCCGTTACCCGGGGCGAGGCCGCCGATAGGCGGACAGTGAACCCGGGGCCGGCGCTAGAGGCCGCGGAGACCTCGCCCACGCCCTACTTCTCCCCTATTCAATGATACTTAGAGCCCCGAAAGCAGCACCGAGACGGGACATGGAGGTGAGCGGTGCTCTTGCCCTGCAGCTACTGGGCCTATATTGACGCTAGCAGCGGCATAGCAGCAAGTGTTAGGATAGAGTCTACCTGCAGCCTCTATGGGCCCCACGTGGCTGACTTGACTGGCTCGTGGCTCGCCGAGCCGGCGGGCAGCAAGCTTGTACTAGAATACAGCGTGCCCGCGGCAACGATAAACTCCATGAAGGCTACGCCGTGCACGCCAGCGCCGTTGCCCCAGCCCTGGCCACCCTATGGCCAGGTAGACGCTGAGGTTATCGTCGACTCCAGACCCGGGCTTAACCTCTATGGGCTGCCCATTAGGCGCTCAACTGTGTTAACGCTAACTCTCCGCACAGTGCTTGAGGGCAGAGTGAACGGTTTGCAGCTTGTCGCGGTCGACGCTAGCGATGTCGGCAGCGGCGCTGAGGCGTATGTGGATGGCTGGCTCGTCGTGGCCACTGTGCCTCCCCTTCTCTCCAGGCTACCCGACCTCGAGGATGCGCGGCGCTGTGCAGCCCGCCGTGAGGGCCTGGATGGATGGGGCCGTTGCCTCTGGGAAAGGGGGAGAGGCTACAGCGAGAAGCTGCTAGCCTCGATGCCAGCCGGTCCCTGGACGAGAGCCTGCCTATATACCCGTTTCTATGCCGGCAGCCTTGTCGAGGCCGGCGTTGAGCCGCTGTCGTGGCTGAGGCGTGTAAGGAGCGAGGCCGGCCCGTGGCGTCCCGTAGAGCTTCTAGGGAGCGTGCTCGCCGTCTACGCGCCCCGTGCGCGGATAGCGCTGGCTAGGATGAGGGATGGCGTGTTTGAGCTAAGAGAAGAGAGCGTCAAGGAGGGTATCAGGGTTATTGAGGGCTGGGATGCTGTTGGGCTAGCCTGTAGGAGCTGCCTTGAGCCCCTCCGCCGCAGCTAGGGGCTCGCGGGGCTCTACCCGGCTCACGCCGTTCTCTTTCCTTACTTCAAGTACGATGTCGGCTGCTTCCTCTAGCTCGCGGTCATGCGTTACTATTATGAGCTGCTGGAGTCCGGTCGCCTCTAGCCCGTAGCGTATTATGTCTATCAGTTCGCGTTTGCGTTCCTCGTCAAGATGTATTGTCGGCTCATCCATTACCAGGGAGCCTAGCCTGCCACCAACCGCCCTGGCAAGGGCAAGCCTATACGCGATTGCGAGGGCCACCCTCTCCCCGCCACTGAGCATGTTGACGGTCTTCTCTCCGTCCCTAGACACTATCACCGCCTCATAATCATCACCCAGGCGGACGTCGACGAAGTCAAGGTTGAACCTTGCAAGCATGTCCCTTAAGTGGTACTCGATTACGTTCCGTGCTTTGACCCTAACCAGGCGGGGCAAGCCTTGTGGGCCGAATACGCGGCGAAGCCTCTCCACAGCCGCAAGTGCCGACATGTAGGCCTCTAGCTTATTCTTCAGTCTATTAGCCTCCTCTTGTACAACCTCGAGCCTCGTAACCTCCCTTTCTAGCTGCTCAATTCTACCTTTCATTCTGGCTATCTGGTCGCGGAGCTCCTGGTACTGGCGCCTCTTCTCACGAAGCTCCTCCTCGACGCCCTCATACCTGGCCAGCTCCTCCTCGAGACCGCGAAGCCTCTCCTGGAGCCGGAGCCGCTCAGCCCGTAGCCCCGCAAGCTCACTTTCAAGCTCCTCAACGCTCGCGCGTAGAGCGTCGAGCTCCGAGGCAAGCTGCTCCAGACGCGCCGCCTCGAGCCTCAGCCTCTGCAGGTCCCGGAGCTTCTCCTCGAGCTCTTCGATATTGACACCAGCTTCCTTGAGGATAGTGTTTAGCCTAGTTGCTATCCTCTCCGCCTCGGTCCGTTTCCTAGCCTCCTCGTCGGCGATGCTCTCCAAGTGTAGCTTCAGTGCACGGAGCTCCGCTAGCTCCCTCTCAGCACCTTCCAGTTCACGTATACGCGCTTTAGCCTCCTCATACTCCTTGTACGATGTAAATGCTGCCAGGAAGTCCTGGCGGAGTTCTTCAAGGTTTCTGGCCAGGGCTTCGCTACGCTCTACAAGAAGGCGAAGCCTCTCATAGCGGCCACGTATACGGTCAAGAAGCCTCTCCACTGCCCGCTTTTTCTTCTCCAACTCGTGTATCTCGCTCTCTACGAGCGCAAGCTCCCTTGACAAGCGCTGCAGGTCTGCCTCGATGCGCTTCTTCTCGGAGCGGAGCTGCTGTATCAGCTGCACGCGATGCCTCTCGTCAAGGGGCCGCCGGCAGAGAGGGCAGACACCCTCTGCGCTAGTTAGCATGTCGAGGTAGTTGGAAAGCTCCTCCCGTTTCTGGCGCAGCTTAGCTATCTCGTTGCTTACTCTCTCGCGGCGCTGCCTGGCCTTCTCCAGCAGCTCATCCAGCTTGTCCTTTATCGCTGCTAGCCTCTCGCCCACGGCGAGGGGGTCTCCGGGCTCGAGGCCTAGGACGCTACGCACCTCCGCCTCTATCGCCTTACGTAGCTCAGCAGCCTCAGCGTTAACCTCGTCGAGCTCCCTCTGTGTGTCGTCAACACTCTTCTTGAGCTCTATGTATCTCCTTGCCTCGGGCTCGAGCCTCTCGAGTTTCTGGCGCAGCTCCTCGAGCTCCCTAGCCCGTGCCTCAAGATCTTTCATGCGGCCTAGTTGCTCCTCTATCCTCTTCCTCTTGGCCTCTAGCTCCTCTAGCGCCTCCCGGGTCTCAGCGAGCCGCTGAGCGAGCTCACGTGCCTCCTCGAGTTTTTCAAGAACCTTTAGCTCGGGACGGAGTTTCTCCAGCGTACTGGCTGCCTCCTCTGCACGCCTCAGCCTATCCCTTCGCTCGTGTAGACTGTCTTCGAGGATGCGCTCTTTCTCCTCCACAGCTCCGAGCTGCTGCCTTGTCCCAGCCAGCTCCTGGCGTAGGGCGTGGAGTTTCTGGGCCGCTTCCTCCAGTCTACCTATCTCTTCCTCGATGCCCTTAACCTTGGGCTCTAGCTCTGCTACGGCACGGCGAAGGCTGTTCAACTCCTGTCTGCTCTTCTTTAAGCGTTCTACCTCTCGCAACATCTCCTCGTAGCGCTTCTCGTAGATGGCCTTCTCGCGCTGTAGCTGCCGGTATATATTACCGAGCATCTCGTATACTGTCTCCATCTCCTTGAGCTGTAGGAGCGAGTTTAGAAGATCCAGGCGCTTTGACTTGTCAACAAGTATAGAGTCGAGCTCGCCCTGCCTGGTTATGTAGAGTCTCTGTGCAAGATCAAGCGGCATACCAAATATCTTGGCTAGCTCGGCCTCAACGCTCTTAACGCTCCTTGCCAGCAGTCTCCGTTTACCGCCCTCCTCTACAAGCGTAAGCATAGCGCTGGTGCTCCCTGTCCTAGAGAACTCTCTCACAACCTGGTATCTCCTACCGTTAGCGTCGAAGACCAGCTCTATCCTGGCCCTGGCCGCGCCCAGTCGTAGGAGCGCCTGCCTCTTCCTGCCTTGGGGGTCGCGGCTATGAGTCCCAAACAACGCGTAAGATATAGAGTCAACTATGCTCGTCTTGCCCGCGCCGTTCGGTCCAACGATAGCAACCACGCCGGCCGGGAACTCTATCCTCGTCAACCTATGGCTGAGCACATTCTCTATCTCGACCCTCTCGATCCTCACCTCTAGGACACCCCGACGCAACCCCTAATCAATACCATACGTTTCCTTTAGCGCCCTGAACATCTCATCCATTATCGTGTTCTTTGTGCCGCCCGACCGGGCTATCTCCATCAGACGCTGTGCCAGCTCCACCAGCTGCTTGTCGCGGAGAAGCTCGCCCAGCAGCTCGACGACGTCGATCTCGCTAGGCCTTTGGAGGTTGCGTGGAAGCTCCTCCTCGAAGACGTCAATGTTTAGGCGGTATGCGAGAGTTGTATGACGAAACAGTTGCTCCGCCAGCTTATACACCTGCATCTTCGCGCTCCTAGGCACAGCCTTAACGAAGAGGTGAAGGAGGGGCTTACGCTCGGGCGGGTAGCGGGATATCCTCTCACGTAGCCGTAGGAGGCTTGCCCGCAGCGAGTCCATATCGCGGAAGACTATTTCCTCGACGAACTGTGGCCGAGGCCTCCGAAGCTTAACCCTCTCCAAGCTCACCGTTGTGCCTGGCTTGGCCTCGACTAGGAGCACGTAGCGTTCGCTCTGCTGCCGCGCCTCGTCGAGCCGGAGAGCCTCCGGGGACCCCGGGTAGGCGGCATAGGCCTCGCCGAGGCGCCACCCGCGGTGAACATGGATGTGGCCGAGCGCATAGTAGCTATAGCCGCGTGGAAGGTCTCCAAGGCCTAGCTCGTAGTCAGGAGCCACCTCTTGAAGAGTCTGATGAAGCAACAAGAGTGAGATACCATTACTCGGTGGGAGGCGTGCCAGGTAGTCATGGAGCCTCTGCCTTGCAGCCGGTCCTCTCTGGTTAGTAACGCCCGCCACGTGGACCTCCACGCCGCTTCGTGAGCGAACCTTTCTAGCCTCGTAGACGCTTCGGAGGCCAAGGGTCGCAAGGAGGCCTAGATCGTCTAGGAGGGCGTTTGGCGGCAACTGCCTCCTCTTGGGCACATCGTGGTCACCCATGACGGCAACTACGGGTATACCTGCGTCACGTAGCCTGCGGAGCCCACGTACCGCTTCCCGTATGGCCTGAGGCGGCGGCCTGCTCGTGTCAAACAAGTCACCGCTATGAACAACCATGTCTACATGTTCCCTAAGGGCTATGTCGATTATCTCGTTCCAAACATCATAGATGTCTATTTCTCTCTCAAAGAGCCCGTACTGGCGGTAGCCGAGATGCGTATCCGAGACGTGGAGAACGTGGACCGTGTCCATCCCTAGCGGCGCACCCCGCCACTGAGGCTAGCAGGGATTACCCTATGAGGACCACGCCCCCTCTGCCAGCCTTGAGCCCTACAGGAGGTCGCTGTAGACGTCCTCGGGCGGCACCTCCGCCTTCTCCCTCAGCCTAGCCCACTCAGAGACCACGTCGGGGTCTCCGCCGCCAAGCCTGCCGCCATATCGGTCTATCTTGACCAGCGCGGGTGCTGGGACAAAGGGGCCGACGAGTATCGCTTCACCCGTGTTAAGGCTGGGCAGCTGCTCTACGAGGTCGCTGCTTAAGCTCTCGCTCGCCTCCTGTATATACCGCTGATCCGAGGGCTCAACAATCCTGAGCACTACGAGGTTGTTCATCTGGCTCAATATGTCCGGGTCTAGGCCCTTTGGTCGCTGACTCACAAGCATGAGGCCTATGCCGAACTTCCTGCCCTCACGCGCAACCCGCGCCAGCCAGTACTTGGACAAAGTGTCCTCGTCGCGCGGCGCGAGGATATGCGCCTCTTCGAGCACCACTAGGACCGGATAGGGGACCATGCTTTTCTCGCCATGCTTGTGCCTCTTTCGCTCGACAAGCAGCTTGCGGAGAACGTGGCTGACAACCACGTCTGCCGCGTCCTCGTCGACACGGCTTAGGTCGACAACGTTTACCCTGCCGGGCTGAAGCCGCGTCAGCGGGTCTGGTGCTGCGTCGTCTATCACGTCGCCGTAGCGCTCTGCTAGGGCCTCTATCTTGTTGAGCACTGCTACCGCCGCCGTGGACTCTTCGCGGCGCCTCTCGAGACTTCTTATCTTCTCCACAGCCTCGGCGAGCTCTTCGAGGAAGCCCCTCTGTACCTGCTTCGCGCGCACTATCTCGAGAGCCTTGCGCAGAACGCGCTCCTGGTTGTAGAACCTGTGCTCGATGCCCAGGAGCACCATCAGCTCGCCTATGCTGAGGAGCCGGGGGTTTATCTTGGCGGGGATTGTGTTCACGCCACCACCTATGGCTGTGCCGACGTATTCTCCGTGGAAATCGAAGACGAGCAGAGTGCCGCCAATGGAAGCCAGTCTGTCTGCTATGACCGCCACGGTGTTGCTCTTGCCGGCACCAGTTACCGCGAGTATAGCCGTATGCCTCGTAACCATCCTGTTCACGTCAACGTAGACAGCCACATCGGGGCGGGCGAGTAAGGTGCCTATCCTCACCCGCCTGGGCGGTTCTCCACCGAAGAGCCTGGCGAGAAGCTCCGGCGGCGCACGGTAGACCCTACTGCCCGGCAGCGGGGGCATCCTCGGCATCTCCAGGCTCTCAGCGTCGCCTACTATGGAGACACTACACTCGAAGAAGACGTCATCCCTGCTGGCTTCGGCCCGCAACCTCTCAACGACCACCGGGTCGTAGACGCCCGGCAGGGAGGAGAGCGTGACGCTGCGCGTCCCCACTGCCCGTACGAGGCCTATAAGCGGCCTCGGCTCGGCCTCAACCAGCACATAGTCGCCTATGGCCGGGGGCCGTGGCGAGACAAACCTAAGGCTACGCGGCGTCGCGCCATCGACCACGTAGCCTAGCGGTTCACCGAAGGCGGCAACATCTAGCACAGTGCCCTCCTGCGACAAGCCTCGGAGCCCCTCTTCCCTACCATGCAGCCTAGGCGCCGTACTTTCTGGCCCTGGAGTAGATGCTGTCAGGCGGCGCAACCATTATGCCGGCGTAGCGCTGGGCCCTACTCAGCCGCACCACCTTGACGAGCACTAAGAGGTCGGGGCTGTCAAGGTTCACGGGCAGCTCTATGCCATCCGCTATTATCCTAACGGCGTCGGCGCTATGGAGAGGCTCGCCGGGCTCCCGGCTGTAGAGGCGACCCTCTATCTTTATGGCAAACGTCGGCTCCCCACCTATCGCCCCTGCCTTTTCCTCCACGAGGCTCCTGGCTGCCTCTGCAACGTCCTCAACGTAGGGAGGAGTCTCGCCATCTAGGGGGACCACTCTGAGTACCGGGTCCTCGGGGCCGAGCTGCTTCTCGAGCCTCTTCACGGCCTCGTAGGGGTTCTCTACACGTAACAGTATAAGCGACTTCGGCGTGTCAAAGACTATCGGGTTCCCTAGGAGCGTCTTTATGAGGCGCAGCGCCCGCTGCGGCCCGGGATACGCGGGCTCAGCTGCAACAATGAGGTTGAAGAGGCGGTAAAGCTTGGTCATTCTAACTGCACACCTCATCCTGTCCCGTGGAGCCGCGGTGCCTTAATCTAATCTAGTCTAGCCCCTCCGGGCTCCAGGCTGCCGCTCAACAATGACACGGCGCTTGGCGACAGTCTCGACTATGAGCACAGCTCTGCGAGCTCTGCTACCGCGGCATGCTAGCCCAACGCGTATCGCGGAGGAGTCTATACTGATGTTTTCAGCGCTACAGCCTAGGGCCTCGAAGGCATCCCTTAAGCCTTCCTCGTCTACCTTAGGCAGCTTCTTCTCCTCCCCGCAGGGGCCCCAGCGACACACCCAGCAGGCCAGCCCGTGGGCCTCTATGTTGGCGGAGCAGCTGCTGGGTAGAACCCGTAGCCCGTAGCGGCGGGCCTTCTCGGCCGCGAGCCTCTTGAGGTCGCTCATGTGAAGCACCACTTGGTCCCTTCCATTGCGGGGCCTTCGAGGAAGGCGGCGTAGTATCTCGCCGTAGCCGGGGATCCCGGCCGCTTTGAGCCTGCGGAGGATCCCGGGGGTCACGCGGAGACTGCCAGGTATGACCGCCCGCGCTCCCGCCTCTGCCGCGCGGCTGAGTATCTCGTCCAGCTCCTCCGAGGTCACGCCGGGAATTATGGGGCGGAGAAAGAGGCTAACGTGGTAGCCGTCTCGACTGAGCCTCCTTATGAGCTCGTACCGTTTCTCGGGTGGAGGCGCCGCTGGCTCTAGTATCCTCGCGTAGCGCAGAGTGACTATCGTCACCAGGACGCTTATGTTTCTCTCAGCGCTCTTCTTGAAGGCCTCATAGTCTGGGCCCTCAAGGGGTGTCTTTGTCGAGACCTGCTGCGGGTTCCCCAGCCATCGCCGCGTTGCCTCGAGGTACTCCAGCGCCCTCCTCCTGGTCTCGGGCATAAACGGCTCAGTGACCGAGCCGAATGCGAGCAACGTGCCCCACTGCCCAGGCACGAAGTGGGGGTTAACCGCGAGCGCGTAAGCAAGCTGCTCCCCGGTGAGTGGATACGGCCTGGGCTTCATGGGGAACCCCATGTCGGGGACGTAGCAGTAGAGGCAGCCATAGTTGCAGCCTATGCCGGTGTGGATGGTCATACCGCATGCGATGGGTGGGCGGTGGGCGTGGTGGTCTCTTCGGGCCTCCTCGGTCTCTCTTGGCGTGAGCCGCGACTCAAGCCTAGCAGCTGTGGCCTCCTTCTCTGCAAGCATTTCCTCGATAAGCCGGCCGGTTACCCTATACAATACGCAGCCATCCCGGAGGCGTTAAAACCCGGCAAAGGGGGCTATAGATTTCTCCTTCCAGGCTCAATGGGTGCCGGTGGAGGCTATGGGGTTCACAGTTATCGAGTGGCGCGGACTGCCCAAAATACGGGTCCGCAACACGCTCGGCAACAGGGTTGAGGAGTTCCACCCGCTTGAGCCCGGGATTGTGAGGATGTACGTCTGCGGCCCAACGGTATACGACCACATGCACATAGGCCACGCGAGGACCTACGTCGCATTCGACGCCATTAAGCGGTACCTACAGCTTCGTGGCTACAGCGTATTTCACGTACAGAACATAACCGACATAGATGATAAGATCATCAGGAAAGCTAACGAGGAGGGACGTGACTGGCGGGAGATAGTGGACCGGTACTCCAAGGACTATTTCGAGATGCTGCGCAGCCTCGGCATAACGGTCGACATTCACCCCCGTGTCACGGACCATATCAGCGAGATAATAGAGTTCATAGAGGGACTTATAGAGAAGGGCCACGCATATGTCGCACCCAGCGGCAGCGTCTACTTCGACGTGACGACATACCCTCACTACGGCGAGCTAAGCGGCAGGGTCCACCCAGAGCAGTGGCGGCAGGAGGAGGACGTTCTCCGAGAGAAGCGTCACCCGTTTGACTTCGCGCTGTGGAAGGCGTGGAAGCCGGGAGAGCCCTACTGGGAGAGCCCCTGGGGCCGCGGGAGGCCGGGCTGGCACATAGAGTGTAGCGTCATGTCCTCCAGGTACCTCGGCGAGCAGTTCGATATCCACGGCGGGGGACAGGACCTAGTCTTTCCCCATCACGAGAATGAGAGGGCGCAAAGCGAGTCCTATTTCGGCAAGAGGCCCTGGGTGCGCTACTGGCTCCACACCGGCTACCTCACGATAAGTGGAGAGAAGATGAGCAAGAGCCTCGGCAACATCATACCAGCCAACGAGGCAATAAGGAAGTGGGGGCCACGGGTCCTGAGGCTATGGCTGCTGAGCGCCCATTACCGGACACAGCTTGACTTCAGCGAGGAGGCGCTCGAGCAGGCACGCTCCACGCTCGCCCGGATAGAAGCCGCCGCCGAGGCCGTGGAGCGGCTCCTCGCTGAGGCCGAGCCCGAGGCCTCGCTCAGGGGAGAGCGGCTGGAGCAGACACGGAGCCTTCTTGACGCCTACTACGCGTTCCACGAGGCAATGAGCAGCGACTTCAACACTGCCAGGGCGCTGGCGGCCGTCATGGAGGCCGTTAGGGTTGTGAACAGGCAGACACTGCCCTCGGAGTCCTACACCGGAGCCGCTATAGCGGCCCGGCTCTTCGCCGAGTTCAACCACGTGTTTAACGTGCTCGGGAAACGTGCTGCCACTGAGGGGCCCTTTGAGCAGCTAGTAGAGCTGCTGGTGAAGGTGCGCTCCGAGCTGAGGCGGAGGAAGATGTTCGACCTGGCTGACGAGATACGGAGCGAGCTGGGGCAGCTGGGCATCCAGCTCATGGACTACCCTGGCGGCAAGACTGTCTGGCGGCTAACGAAAAAGGACTAACCCAAGAGGCTCTTGATCCGGCCCCGCTCCGGCTCGGGGAGCGCCTCCAGGTTTATCCTCTGGAGGCCCCGGAGGAGGGCCTCCTGGCTCCTCTCATGCGGTAGCCTATCCGAGTAGCCGACGATGTAGACGTAGAGTGTACGCTGCCAGGAGCGGGGCAGCTCTACTCTCGCAACCTCGCTCCACTCGGGTATGGGGAAGTCAAGGGTCACAACCACAGTTCCAGGCTTGAGCTCCTCCTCAAGCTTGGGGCGAAGCTTCTGGTTCACACTGGTCAGCAAGTACATGTAGACTATGTCGGCGTCGCCGATGTTGTAGCTGAAGAAGTCGGCTCTTATTATCTCCACTCTGGCCTTCTTGTCCCTGGCGTTAGCCTTTGCCTTCTCAACCAGGTCCTGGCGTATCTCGAGGCACCGTACATGTGCGTCGGGGTACCGCTTTGCGACAGCTATCGCTATTCTCCCGTCGCCACAGCCCAGGTCATACACACGGTCGCCCGGCTGCGGCTTTAGGAGCTCCAGCAGCTTCTCTACGACTTCGTCACGCGTTGGCACCCACGGGACAGAGGGCTGGAACCCGAATATGCTCATAGCGCCTACGCCCTCTCCCCACACATACCCGGTTCTGCGCCAACTACATACGAGAATAAGGGGCCCAGACACGAATATCGCTCCCGGCCTGGGTGATTCCTCCGTGACGACAGCGGGGCTCAACACTGCCGAGGGCCTGGGGCCGTTGGGGCCCGGGGAGGGGTTCTGGAGGCTAGTGACCGTCGGCTTCGCGTTGATCCTCATAGGGGTTGCGCTGATAGTGTTTGGCGGCCTTCTCTACGCGCTGCGGGGCGGTAAGGGCGAAGTGGGTGGCGTCATACTGATAGGCCCTATACCCATCGTGTTCGGTACAAGCAGCGACGCCGTCAAGGTAGCAGTTGTGGGCGCAATAATACTCATGGTTTTAGCCGTTGTGTTGATGTACTTGCTTCCCTCAGTGCTGGCGCGCAGGTTTGTCGCTGGCTAGCCTCTCGCCCCTCGAGGGGTTGATGCCTCATCGGAGGGGTTTTGGCCACACAATGCCCACGGGTGTCTGGGCTAGTCCGAGCCGGGCGGCAGGTGTAGGACCTTGAACCACAGCTATGGTGTCGAGGAGCTCCTGCTCCGCGCCGAGAAACGTACACTACGCGTCCTCTCGCCCACCGCGCGCTGCATCGTCATGGCTCTCCGGTTTCTAGAGGGACGGCTGAGCGTCGAAGAGCTGCGTGCACGCATAGAGGGCTACGGCGTGCCGTGCTCCGCGCTCGAGTCGGCCCTTGGAGTGCTTGAACGCGCTGGCTACGCATCCTGTGGCCCACAGGGATGCGAACTTACCGAGTATGGCAGGGAGCTCAGTGACGCGCTGACTGGCGTCGTTGAGAATGTGAGAATGCTTGCCTATAAAGTCCTTTCCGGCGACTTCGAAGAAACAGATGTGCTCGCGGAGCTGGTCACCGCTACCGCGAGTGCCGCTGGCTTCGTCGAGGCGTATGTGGAGGACCCCGCAGCTGGCATGTTGTACTTCGTGCTGCACGTCTACGTCTCTGGTCTCTCGGCCTCAGTGCTTGGTGAACTGGCGCGGGTCAATGCTATCCTCCTTGATATAGTTAGAAGGGCATTTACTGAGGACGGCCTATAGGGTCCTAGTCCTTGTAGCGTGTTTCGTGTTGACACGCCCTTGGTCTCTTCCTTGGCCTTGTTTTTCTGCGCTGTACTTTAGCATTTTGGTGACACTACTCATTACCAGAAACCGTAACAGTTACGGTAATACTTATCAAGAACCCACCGTCACATTTAAAAAGCATGGGGTGTGACGAATATGAGCCTTGACCTAAAAGTGCTATACGAAGACGAAGAAGTAGTAGTAATGAAGGCACCCACCGACGAGGAGCTAGTAGAGCTCGTCTATAAATACATCAAATCCAAAGGGCGGCCGGTGACCTGGAAAGAGCTGCGCGAGGAGTTCAGCGGCACCGCCGGCGAGGACAGGCTTAGGAGGGCCCTAAGCCGCCTTCGCCGCCAGGGCCGCGTCGTCGACCTGGGCGGCGGCCGCTACGCGACACCCGACACGCCAGGCGTCCTCGAGGAGCTCGAGGAAAGGAAACGAAGACGCATCATGAGGGAGGCGCTGAGCGCCGAATGGCGCGCCAGATGGAGGCGGCGCCGCCTACAGCAGAGACAGCAGGAAACCAACTAGCACACAAGGGAAGCAACACCCTCGCATATCTCGAACGCTCCTCCATCTCCACGCTTTTTTGTTCTCCTCTTCGCTCTACTGAGCACGGCCCTGTCATACCCCTAGAGCCTTAACGCCGCGCCCTTTCCTCATCATTGACACTTCGGTACAGCTCGGGGGAGGCTTAGCGGCCATGCCGAGAGATAAGAAGAGCCAGGGGTTAAGCCCTATACTGAAGCTAGCAAGGCCTAAGAAGAAGACAAGGTTCAAGGTTAAGGTTGAACATGGCATAGCAATAATGATTGGCGAGAACGGCGCTATAGCTGCTGTCCCGGTCAGCGAGGTATGCAGGCTTGCAGAGAGGCTTAATCTGGAGATAGAGGGCTATCGGTGCTGACCTACCCGCCGCCCCGGGAGGATCGGGGGAATACAGGTTTTGCTCAGAGAGGTGAGCATAACCCTAATATCCCCCGTTGTGTGGGCCGGCTAGCTTGGCATGATTAGAGGTAGCAAGTGTAGGTAATCTACCGTGCAGAACCACCGGGAGGTGACCGCGTCATGGCGCTTAAGGCTGAGGAACGGCCAGTAGAGCAGATGAAAGAAGACTTCATCGTGGGGAAGCATGTCTACGGCAACTTGTACGGCGTTGACCCCGCCATCCTATGGGACAAGGAGCTCCTGGAACGCGTTATCCGCGAGGCAGCGGATAAGGCCAACATGCACCTCGTGGAGATGAAGACCTGGAGCTTCACCGGCTACCACGGCGGTATCTCGATCATCGCGCTCGTACTGGAGAGCCATATCGCGCTCCATACTTGGCCCGACTACGGCTACGCCACTCTAGACATCTACACATGCGGCGCACAGAGCGACCCATGGAAGGCCTTCAACTACATAGTGTCAGTGTTGAAGCCGCGACACTATACTGTGCACTACGCTGATCGAAGCAGCATACCCGGCGCCACGCTTGATGAGAAGAGGTAGCATCTCCGCAGCGGCTGCCCAGCCTCGGGGAACCTCTTCTCCACGACTGCGTCTTATTACGACACCTCCAAGAGCCTATGAAGAGCCGTGTTTCATCCTCGAGAAAGAGCCCCGCCAGTGGAGAGCTGGCGGGGCGTTGAAGAAGCCGCGGCCGTCTCTGAGGCCGCCCCTCTATGCCTTTAACACGGTCATAAAGGCCAGTATGTTGTACGAAAATATGTAAGGGCCTCGCTAGCACTGGTAGCCGCTTTTCCTAGAGAACTCGAGTATGGTCATACCTAGTAGTTTACCGTCCCTTATCCTGAATACTATCTCGTTCTCAGTCATTATCGCTTCTTCCGCCTCTTCCTCTGGATCGGCGAAGTGTATGTAGAGTATGTCGCTCTGCTTGTCGTACTCGAACCAGACTTTCTCGATGTCCTCTATGTAGAGCCTGCGTGGTCTCCTCTCTGCGAGGCTTGGTGCCTCCCTCTCCTCCATCGCTCTCGCCGTGTACAGAGGGCCAGGAAGGCTAGGAAATAGGCTGCGGCCGCGAGGAGCAGCACTAGCTCTGGCGGGGGCATTCTTCCTCGCCTGCAGCGTATGCCCGGAGCAGGTCGCGCTCGGTCACTATGGCCCTCGCTAGCCCCTCGCCGTCTATGAGCAGGAGGGCACGCTCGGGTGCTGAGAGTATGAGCTCGGCTGCTTCGCCTATGGTCGCGTTCTCGTAGGAGAGTCTCGGAGCGGGGGTGGTGTAGTAGGCTAGTTCTCGGAGGAGCGTCTCCTCGCGCGGCTCCCTAGCTATCGCCGCCAGGAGGCGTATCATCGTGGCCATGTGGTAATCGTTCCCCTGCCTGACTGGGAGGCGGCGGAACCCCTTCTCGATCATTATCCCTAGTGCCTCTATGAGCGTATCGGAGGGGTCCCCCATGACTAGCTCGTGTGTAGCGTAGCACCTGGCTGGGCGGCGGTCGTTGACTAGCTCGAGGCCATAGTCGAGCTCTGTACACGCATCGCGAAGCCTTCCCTCATCGTCCACCACGGGGAGGAAGCCCATACCCCTCTCGATCATTATCTTCGCACATTCGTCGAGCTTCTTCTCTCTGACGACATAGGCTGGCTGGCTCGAGATCTCGTATATAGGCGTCTCCAAGACGCCCTTGAAGTCGAAGCGCTCCACGACACCAGCGTCCTCGAATGCCTCCACCACGTACCTGCCAATATCTTTGGTCGAGAGCACGGCTATAAGCACGCCTTCGTCATCGACTACTGCTGCGTGGCCTACGGCTCGGCTGGCTAGGAGCCGGATAGCCTTCTCCACTGGCGCCAGGGGATCAAGTACCTCGTAGAACCGGATAGTCAGTGCCCAGCACCCCTAGGTTACAGCTAGGGCCCAGGACAACCCCTCTATATAGGGGATGCAGGAACGGGTTCACTGTACGGAGCATCGCCTCCAGGGAAGGGGAGGTGCCGCACAATGGAGGAGGCTCTGCGCCGCCTCATAACCGAAGGCGACGGATATGTAGATATACAGCTCTACGTTAAGCCCGAGGCAAGCTTCACCGGGCTCAGGATGGAGGCCGGAGAGCTTGTCTTCTACACCGAGGAGCCGCCGCTGGAGGGCCGCGCAAACGCGAGCCTCATACGCTTCTTCTCTAGGCTGTTCAAGGTACAGCCGGCCAAGGTGGACATAGTCTACGGCCACAGGAGCCGGACAAAGAGGGTACGCATATACGACGTCGACCTCGAGACAGCGATATCTAGGATAATCGAGGCTCTGCGCGAGTCAGAGAAAGCCTAGCAAGTACTAGTGCCGCTGGGCCACAACCCCGCGCATTATCAACTATTTCAACCCGAGGATGCCACGGCGACATACGCCAGGGGTGCAGTCTTGACAGCCGCGGATAACAACACGCTGTACGAGAACAGCCCCCACAGGATCCTCGCCAGGGGCGTCGCCAAGGCCCTGCGCCAGCTCGGCGCCCAAGGCGTTGACGAGAAGGAGATAGAGTACGTGGTTGCGGAGAGCCCCCGGGAGGACCTCGGCGACTACGGGGTCCCCCTGGCCCGGTTCGCGCGCCGCCACCGGGTCCCCCTAGACGAGCTCTTCGAGCGGGTCAGGAAGCTGCTCCTCCAGGAGCCCCTCGTCCGGGACGTCAGGAGGGCCGGGGGCTATCTCAACATAGTGCTGGACGCCTCCAAGGCGTTCGAGCTCATAGCCGCCACGCTGGAGGCGGAGGGCGAGAGCTTCGGCCTGGTGAGGGCAGGTGAGCCGCTCCGGCTGGTCGTGGAGCACACGAGCGCCAACCCTGTCCACCCCCTCCACATAGGGCACGCCAGGAACGCCAGCCTAGGCGACACGCTGGCCAGGCTCCTCCGCGCCCGGGGGCACTGGGTAGAGACAAGGTTCTACATCAACGACATGGGGCGCCAGGTAGCGGTCATGGTGTACGGGTTCCGCCTAGCCGGCCTAAGCGACGTCCCGCCGGGGGAGAAGCCCGACCACTTCATAGGCCTAGTGTATGCCATGACACACACCCTCGCAGACATAGAGTCGCTGAAGAAGAGGATCGAGGAGGCCAAAAACAGCGGCGACGAGGAGCGCTACCGGCAGCTACTCCGCGAGCTAGACAGCCTCGTCGCCGACGCAGCCAGGCTCCGCGAGAGGAACCCAGAGCTCTTCGACCGGATAGCAGAGGCCATCAAGGGCAGAGACCCAGACCGCGACATCTCCGAGCTCATGCGGAGCTACGAGTACCGCACCGACGAGGAGGTAGTCCGCCTCTTCCGCCGCCTCGTCGAGAGGTGCCTCCAGGGCTTCCGGGAGACCCTCGCAAGGCTCAACGTCCACCACGACCGGTGGGACTGGGAGAGCGACCTCGCCTGGCAGAGCCTCGTCGGGAAAATACTTGAGGAGGCCAGGAGGAGCCCCTACTACACCCTCCACCGCGGCGCCGAGGCCCTCAACCTCCAGCCCCTACTCGAGGACCCCGAGGTACGCAAAGCGCTAGGCATCCCCGAGGGCTACGAGGTGCCCCCGCTCGTCCTCCGCCGCAGCGACGGCACCACGCTCTACACCACAAGGGACATAGCTTACACGCTCAAAAAGTTCCGGGAGGCGAGAGCGGACAAGGTCTTCAATGTGATAGCCGCCGAGCAGCGGCTCGAGCAGCTACAGGTAAGACTAGCCCTCATCGCCCTAGGCTACCGCCGCGAAGGCCTAAACACGATACACTACGCCTACGAGATGGTCAACCTCCCAGGCCAGAAGATGAGCGGCAGGAGGGGCCGTTACATAACCCTAGACCAGCTCATAGACCAGGCAGTGGCGATAGCCCGCCGCGAAGTGGAGAAACGCAGCCCAGACCTAACCCCCGAGGAAAAGGACAGAATAGCCCAAGCCGTAGGCGCAGCCGCGGTACGCTACGCCCTAGTAAGCGTCTCCGCACCCAAACCAATGACCTTCGACATAAACCGCGCCCTAGACTTCGACCAAAGCAGCGCCCCCTACATCCTCTACACCCACGCCCGCGCAGCAAACATACTCCGCAAGGCAGAACAGCGAGGAATAACACCCAGCCCAGCCCAGGCGGACCCAGCAGCCATAGAGGAGAACCCACTCCGCAGAAAGCTAGTCGTCAAGACACTCGAATACCCATACATCTTCGCCAAGGCCGCGGACGAGCAGCGCCCCGAGCTACTAGTAGCCTACATAAACACCTACGCCGACACCTTCAACAAGTGGTACGCAAGCGGCGACAGCGCAGTAAACGAGCTCGACCCCGGGAAGCGCGCAGCCAAACTCCTAGCAGTAAAAGCCGCAAAACAGGTACTGGCAAACACCCTCAACATCCTAGGCATAACGCCGATAGACCGAATGTAGAAAACCCCAAGCAGAGTGAGGGGAGAGAAACCACCCGGCGGGCCCGTAGCCTAGCCAGGATAGGGCGCCGGCCTTCGGAGCCGGAGGTCCGGGGTTCAAATCCCCGCGGGCCCGCCACATATATACCTCTTATACTTAAATCCTTTTCCTATTATTCTAAGATAAGTTTCGATAAGTTTTATATCTATGAGGCTATCTCAGATATTGAGAAGTGCTGGGACAGTTATGATCATGATGACGAATACCATCCCACCGGTTAGCTATGACAAGTCTTTCGCCATTACATTCGCCGGCTTTATAGTATCGCCAAACTGGACCGGGACGCACGTACAAGGCGTATTAGTATCCGATAAATCTATTATGAGTATGTCATCGAATCCACGGCATAATACATAGTCTCTATAATTGTTTTTGAAAGTTGATAGGATATCTTTTATTATTTCAAACACGTTTAGATCCTTATATCTTATATATACGTAGATATGTAACGCTAACAGGTAGTTTGTTCAAAATGTCATCGACTTTACTACATACGTCTTCCTTACTAGTAAAATCTATTCTCATTTTACGAGTTTCATGAAGTGATACCTGTAGAGGGGTTTGAAGAATTTTACTTGTTATATTGGCTCCTCTCCTAGGATCCCTGGCCAAGACTAGCTATACCCTTCTCGTAGAGTCTCAGCGCTAGCTCGATAACTCGATAATAGGCATGAATTCTTAATTGCCATCAGCTCCTAGGACAAAGATATTTAGGTGCTAGCCTTCGGAGCCGATGGTCTAAGTTTCAAATCTCTACGGACTCACTATCCAAAGAATATCTCTCTTTAAGCCCGACAATTAGAAATCGCACCTCCAGGAGCGCCTCACTTAATAACTCCCGGAAGGGCTATCGTGATATAGATCCATAGTAAATGAGCAAACCACTATATCGTTTACATTAACAATTTGCATAGAAGCATGGGGTACAGGCAGGCTAGCATAGCTCTTTGGTGCCAACGAAAATACAGTTCACCGATGGCTGAAGGGGCATTCTAATGCCCACTGCTTACAACCCAAGAACCTGCCAGCCCATCAATGCACTATCTTACTGCTCATATACAGCTTCTATTCTCTCTGCTATGTTTTTCCAGTCGTATTTCTTTGCCTCATAGAACGCAGAATCCGCAATTTTTCTCGAAAGCTCTTTGTCCAGTAGTAGTTCAATTATTTTTTCAGACAGCTTCTTTGTATCACCTTTTTTCACAAGGAACCCGGTTTCGCCGTCTCTTATTAATTCTTTTACGCCGCCAATACTAGTGGCAACTATAGGTGTTTTAGAGGCCATAGCCTCTAAGAGGACTATTCCAAAAGACTCTCCGTAGATAGGAGGAAAAACAAACACATGAGATCTTCGATAAATTCTTATAAGTTCCTCTTTGCTCACATTTTCTAGTATAGATACGCTTTCTTCTAGATTTAAGGCTTTAACCAGTGTACGTACTAGCGTTGGGAAACCACCACCACCTACAAGTGTTAGATGTGCATCTCTTACTTCATTTTTAACATTCTTAAATGCTTTTAGAAGGATATGAATTCCCTTTCTATAGGTGAATCTTCCAACGAAAAGTACACTCCTTCCATCATATATTTTACTATTTAGAGAGAATTCATCAAAATTTATTCCATTTCCTATAATTCTTATCTTTTTCGATGTAAAGTAGGATATGAACTTTGCAGCTGCACGGCTTACAGCAATTATTTCGTCAGAATAGTTGATATATTTTCTATATGGGTAAAGAATATAGGATGCAGGCTTCCATAGGTAGTCAAAATCATACAAGAATTGAATAGAATGGTTAGTTAAAACCGTTTTTATCCCTAGCTTTCTTCCTATAGATACCGAGATTAGTGATGTCGGCGAAAAAGCGTGATGCCCGTGAATCACGTCTGGCTTCAGTTTCTTTATCTTCTCCGCGAGCTCAGATGCCCGAGGCACATCTAGTACACTTGATGTGCTGAAAGTAGTGCCTACACGGACTACGTTCAAACCAAGCTTATTGTCGTCAAATTTTGCTTTCTTCGTGATTATGAACACTTCGTGTCCTCTCTTCTCTAGTGCCTTCGCTAATCCCTCTATATGGATTGTTATACCCCCTATCTTCGGGTAGAAGTAATCGCTACAAAGCACTACTCTCATAGTACCACGCTCAGTACCACCAAAGAGTATGAAATATTAGCATAAACGTCAAGTATTCTATATGATCTTGTAAAGTGGAATAACAAGTAGAATAATGTCGTTAGAATGATAAACGAAAGTAGCATCGCGTTGTCGCCGAGTAGATAATATATCGGAAACAGAGTTAGTGGATATGATAAAGATAGAAAGTAAGTAATCTTCTTGGATCTATCTAGTCCAAGTAGACAAGCAGTTGTTCTAAGCCCAGCTTTCTTATCATGTTCAAAATCTTCTATAAGGTTTCTTAGCTCCAGAATTATGGAGAAATAGAATATAGATATAGCCACGAGAGCATGTAGAAGGCTAACCTGTCTCGAGAAGAAAAAGGATGGGAACAGAAAAATTAGGGCGCCGAAAAACAGTCCGTGCGAAACTAAGTCGAGAAATGGCTTTGATTTTAGCCTGAAGGGCGGAGAAGAATACGAGAATGAAAGGAAAACCAGAATGGAATAGAACATAAAGACGTCTAGTCCACGTAGAAGGGCTAGGAACATACCAGCCAGCATTAGCGATAATGAAAATATAATGCCTTTTTCCTGGTCTAGTTCCCCCATAGCCACCGGATTCTTCCTCTTCATTCCGATCATATCTTCTTTAATATCAAAGCAATTGTTTATAGAGAAACTAAAGCCTAAGTAGAGAGAAATAATGACAAGGAACCACACCGTGTCTAGCATACGAGCGCTTAGCCCCGTAAACATGATGTATCCCAGAATAGCGGTGAGAAAATACCCTAGCCAGTCTCTCACACGTAACATTCTCAAGTATACCATGAAATCCTGCTTTAAGAGCTCCTCGGAAACCCCTCTCTTTATGATAATAGCAGGCCTAATAATAGATCACCATGCCACGGTCCCCCTCAAACTGCATACCTAAAATCTTTTTAAGTCGCAAGTGTTGGTCCTAGCGTATTTAACGCTATCAGCGCATACCTAGAACACATTGGCATCTTTTTCTTTACTTGTTCTAGAATTAGCTAATATTTTAATGTAGTTTAACACCTTTGCTCTGTGTCGTGGAGCAAGTAAAGGCAAGTAAACTGTAAACTCTGGCTCCAGCCAATGGTTTCCCCTGGAAACCTGGCTTATGTTTCCCCGAGCCTTCGAATCCAGAGGCTCCGGGCTCAAGTTCTCCGCGTGGCTAACTTGATTCTCATACATTGTTGCTGCTGTTGCTGTTCTAGTTATTGTGACCTATCTATTTATTCATGTAGCGTGCGGTGTACACAGAGGAGCTTAGGTAGGTTTCTCTTGTCTTGCAGTACCTCGCTTTGTTGTGGGGCTGTGCTCGCATGGGCTTAGAGGGCCCGTGGCGTCCGCGGCGTGGTGGCGATGGCCGCGCCCCGGGCTGAGGGCGGCGGCTGGATGCTCGACGGGCGTCATGGATGCCCTGCTTCCGGCGCGCCAAGTCCGGCATGCTCCCCTTGTTCGCTGCAGCTGTGAGGGAGGAGAGGGAGCCCGGATAGACAGGGCGTACCTCCACGGGGTTTACCGGGTGGAGCCCTGGTACCGCTACGTGGTGCTCCTGGACGCCGATGGGCACTGCGCGCTGTCGCCGCTATGCCGCGCGGCCTACGGCCACGGCGCTGACGCTGTCGAGAGGTGGCGGAGGCCACGGCCGCCCGCGAGCGCGCCGCGCCCTGCTCGGCGTCCTCGAGAGGAGGAGGGGCGCTTCAACCTGGCCAAGCGCTGCTAGAGCCCGTGGGTGCTATTCTTCGCGCCACTTGATGCCCCTGAAGCCTAGTGCTAGGTACGCGGCGCTCAGCGCCGGTAGGAGCGCTAGGTGCTTTGCCGTGTCGTAGCTGCCTATTCCGAGGAGGTTTCTCGCGAGCAGGGCCGCGCGGGTGGTTGGGAGTGCCAGGCTTATGGGCCTCAGCGCCGGGGGCATCACCTCTATCGGGTAGTAGGCTGGCGTCAGCATCACCACCGCGAATGAGGCTATGTTTGTGAGAGCGTAGATCTGCGGCAGGCTGCTGGCTCTTGTCCCTATTATCGCGCCTATGCCTATTAGGCCGAGGCTGGCCGCCAGGGTGAGCAGCGCCAGCTGCGGCAGCACCGCGATTATAGCTGCATTATGTGTTTGTTTTAGCCTTCTAGCCTTCTGTTTCACACACTTTCTGCCGGTTTGTGGCTGTGTTTTTAACCCGCCAAGCTTGCTGGTGCACCCGTTTTCTTGGTGTGGTGCACATGAGAGGCTGGTGGGTTGTTCTCGCAGCCGCTGTGGCCGCCGCCGCTGCCCTGGCGCTGCTTGCCGCGGACCACATGGGTGGCCATGGTGGTGCCGCGGCCGGGGCTTCCGGTAGGTTTGTCGAGGTTGTTGACGCGCTGGGTCGCCGGGTGCGTGTGCCGGCTAATGTCTCGAGGGTTGTCGCGGTTGGTCCGGGCGCGTTGAGGATCGTGGTGTACCTGGGCGCCTGGGATCGTGTGGTGGGCGTAGAGGCTGTTGAGAAGCGCTGGGGGCCGGCGGGGAGGCCGTACGTGATGGCTCATCCGGAGCTGCTTAGCCTGCCCGTTGTCGGCCCTGGGGGGCCGGGCCGGGCGCCGGACCCGGAGGGCATCATGTCTGTGCGCCCGGATGTGGTGCTTGCCACGTTCCTTACCCGGGAGGTGGCGGACCGGCTGCAGAGGGAGACGGGTGTGCCGGTCGTGGTGCTCGGGTCTCCGGTGTTGACGAGCCTCGGCGACCTGGAGGGGTTCTATAGGGCGCTGCGGCTTGCTGGGCGGGTGCTTGGCCGGGAGGCGCGGGCTGAGGAGCTGGTATCCTACGTGGAGGGCCTGGTTTCTGATATCCGTGGCCGCGTGGAGGGTGTGGCGTTCAACGGCTCGGTGTATGTTGGCGGGGTGGGGTTCCGGGGGAAGCATGGTCTGACGTCCACCTGGTGTCGGTTCCCGGTGTTTGAGCTGCTGGGTGTTGAGAGTGTTGTTGACCGGGCTGGGTGTGGGAGGCCCGGCCACGTGGAGGTTGACAGGGAGTTCCTTCTTCGCTATGATCCGGGCGTGGTGTTTATCGATGAGAATGGCTTGTTCCTGGTGCTGGAGGATTACCGGAGGGACCCTGGGTTCTATGAGTGGTTGAGTGCTTTCCGGCTTGGGAGGGTGTATGGGCTGCTGCCGTTCAACTACTACGCTACTAACTATGAGCTGGCGCTGGCTGATGCATACTATGTTGGGAAGGTGCTGTTCCCGGACCGGTTCCGGGATGTCGACCCCGCGGCCAAGGCTGATGAGATTATGGGGTTCTTCGTGGGCAAGGGGCTGTACCGGGAGCTTGCCGAGCGCTATGGTGGCTTTGGCAGGCTCGAGCTCTCTAGGCTTGCCTGCGGCTGAGGGGGGCCTGGTTGTCTGGGGGTAGGGGCTTCTGGGTGCTGGCCGGCGCTTTTCTCGTCCTCGCCCTGCTGGTCGTTGTTGGCCTTAGTGTTGGTGTCTATCCTGTCTCGCTCCGGGATGTTCTGGGGTTCCTTGTGGGCGCTGGGCCTGGGGGCGCTGTGGGGGAGGCTTTGAGGGTTAGGCTGGGGCGGGTTGTTGCCGCTGTGCTTGTTGGCTGTGGGCTCTCGGTTTCAGGGGTTGTGCTGCAGGTTGTTCTTCGTAACCCGTTGGCTTCCCCGTTTACGCTGGGGGTGTCCCAGGCTGCGGGGTTTGGGGCTGCAGCTGTGATTATTCTGCTGGGCGCTGGGGCCAGCGGCTTTGCAGGTGTGATGCCTTATGTTGTTCCGTTGTCTGCGTTTGTGTCGGCGCTTGCGGCGCTTGTGTTTGTGTACGTGCTGGCTTCTAGGCGTGGCCTTTCTCCCTCTGCGGTTGTGCTCGCGGGCGTCGCGGTTGGGTTCCTCTTCCAGGCCCTGACTATGCTTGTTGAGTTTATGGCGCCGAACGAGGTGCTCGTCTCTGCCGCGTTGTTCTGGCTATTCGGGGACGTGGGTAGGGCATCCCTGCTGGAGGATGCCATTATGGCTGCCGTGGTTGTACCCGTTGTTGTAGTGTTCGCTCTGTTGTGGATGGAGCTTGATGCGCTGGGCCTTGGGGACGACGTGGCTGCGAGCATGGGCGTGGAGCCTGGCCGTGTCCGAGGGCTGGTGCTTGTCCTCTCCTCGCTCGTCACGGCGGTATCTGTAGCCTTCGTGGGCGTCGTGGGGTTCGTGGGTCTCCTTGCGCCGCATTTGGCGAGGCTTGTCTCGGGGGAGGCGAGCAGCAGGCTGCTGGTGCCCCTCTCGGGGCTCCTGGGGGCCTCGCTGCTCCTCGGAGCCGACGTCGTTGGCCGCCTAATGGTTTACCCCGACACGTTGCCAGTCGGCGTCACTGCCGCGCTTATCGGTGCACCCATGCTTGTTGCGCTGCTTGCGCGTGGCAGGCTCCTAGGGGATGGGGGCCATGACGGTGCTGTATGCTAGCGGGGTTGCCTGCGGCTACGGGGGCCGCCCCGTAGTGGAGGGGTTTGAGGCGAGGCTTGGCCGGGGCGAGCTACTGTTCCTGCTCGGCCCCATAGGGTCGGGGAAGACCACGCTCCTCCGCTGCCTTGGGGGCCTCTATAGGCCTCTGCGGGGCACCGTGCTTGTTGAGGGGAAGCCCATCCACCGGCTGACGCCGAGGGAGAGAGCTCGGCTGGTCGCTTATGTGCCTCAGCATCCGCCTAGGAGCTGTCTACGCGTCTACGAGGCTGTCCTACTCGGCAGGTACCCCTACCGGGGGGCCCTGGGGCCTGACTCGCGTGGCCACGTGGTGGTGGAGAGGGTCCTCGAGATGCTCGGGCTTGGGGGCTTGGCGGGGCGTAGGCTCTGCGAGCTGAGCGGGGGACAGCTGCAGAAGGCTATGCTCGCGAGGGCGTTGGCGCAGGAGCCCCGGCTTCTGCTGCTGGACGAGCCGGCTAGCAGCCTGGATCCCCGTTCGCGGCTGGAGGTGATGCGGCTGCTGCGCCGCGTCGCGGGGGAGGAGGGCGTCGCCGCGGTGATAGCCTGTCATAGCCTTGACTTGGCGGCGCGGTTCGCCGATAGGGTGGTGATGCTGAGCGGCGGCAGGCCTGTGGCCTCTGGCCCGGTGGGGGAGGCGTTCACGCCGGAGAACATTGAGAGGACGTACGGGCTCCGCGTGGAGATACTGTGGCGCCGCGGCAGGCCCGTCGTGGTGCCCCTCGACTAGTCGGCGCGGGCCAGTAGCCTGGCTTTCTCCAGCGCCCTAGCGGGCGGCGCCTGGCCCCGCATGGCGCGGTAGTAGAGCGTTGCCGTTTCCCAGCTCCCTGTGGCGGCGGCCACTGTTGCTAGCACCCTGGCGGCCTCTCTTAGGCCGCTGTCCTCTAGGAGCTCGCGGTCGCGGAGCAGTTTGTAGATGTAGGTCCTGCTGTAGGGGGGTCTTGTCTCAACGGCCGGCGCTGGCCTGGGCGCTGCCTCGCCGCGGACCAGTGCCCTGGCTGCCGCATCGGCATTGGTCTCGGCCTGGCGCTGTAGCCGCGCCAGGGCCTCGGTGTCGCCGCCGTGGATTATCTGTCTCGCGAGTAGGGCCCGCGCCGCGGCCTTCGCCGCCTCCGCGGCGCGGCGGGGCTCCATGGCGGTGTAGAGTGTGGCGGCGGCGAGGACTGCGGCGAGCCTGGCTATCCTCTGGGGCGATATGTGGTCGGGTGTGTCGAGGCTGCTGTGGTAGAACATGTCGGGCCACTCGTTGAGCATGCCCGCCGGCACCTGGTGCCCTAGGAGGACGTCGTGGTCGCTCCCCCACTCGTAGGGGGCTAGGCCAGCGTAGGCCTCGGGCTCTGCTGCCGCTAGAGCAGCGTCGAGGACAGGGTCGAGGAGGCTTATGAGGGGCAGCGGGGGAGTGATGAGGCGGAGCCTGCCGCCGGTGGCCACCAGCCTCGCCGCAACCATGTCAACGCTGAGCGCTGCGACCACGGCCGAGGTGTCGAGCAGTCCCTGGGTTATGGCTGCGGCTGTACCGGTCCACTCTGGGGCCAGGAGGGCCGTGGCCCCTACGCCGGCCTCGGCGAGGCGGCCCCGAAGAGCGTTGAGGGCGAGCAGGGTCTCCGCTACCACCGCTACGCCGCTGGCGTTGTCGTGCGCGCCTGGCCTCGGGTGGCAGAGGTGGGCCACGAGGAGCACCCTGGAGGGCCCGTCGCCGACGTCTATACGCAGCACAGGGGTCTGGGGGAGCCCATACTCTGCGTCAACGCGGACACGGACACGGTTCCCGATGATTCTGAGGGCCTTCTCTAGGGGGATGCTGGCCGCGGGCGCCGCGGGGGGCTCCTCGAAAGGGCCGGGGTAGAGACCCCAGTACCTAACGCCCGGCCCGCCGTGGAACCCTATGATTGCCTCGTAGCCCTGCTCGCCGGTGAGCACGTAGTAGCCCTCCCAGCCTGGCTGGTCGGTGACCGCCACCCCGCCGCCGCGCTGCCCGCTCCAGGGCTTGGCGTAGACGGCGGGTCCCTCCACCTCTCCTGGCGGGCTATGCACCATAGCGACCAGAGGCGTCTCGAGGCTGGATGCAACGACTTCCCACGAGCCGTCGCTCCTCCTGGCTTCAACTGCGGCACTGTTGAGGCGCCAGCCGCGGGGCTCCCAGAAGCCATAGTGCTGCCATAGTCCCAGGGGGCCCCGGTAGAGCTCTAGGCGGGTCTCTAAGCCGGCCTCCTGGAGCATCATCGCCACGTGCTCGGCGGCAACCGTGAGCTCCTCACTGCCCTGGACGCGGTGGAGCCTGCTGAGGGAAGCCAACAGCTCAAAGCCTCGGAGCCCATCCACGTGGCGGAGAGCCTCCTCGTAGAGCCCGCGAAGCGCCAATGCTCCGGACACCCGTCACTGTCTCGTCTATAGCCGAGCCCTCCGGGGCCCCAATAAGGGGGTACGTGGCTCTACGCGGCCTATACGCAGTGCATGGGGTCCTCTCTTGGGCAGGTGCGTCATCTGCGGCAGGGAGTGGCTTGTTTCCGACGCTGTGGGTGTCTGCGCCGACTGCCTACGCAAGCGGAGCGCCGAGGCGCTCGCGGTTGCTCGGAGGCGGCACATTGAGTGGCGGGCGCGGATGGGGCTGCCGCCTAGGCCGCCTCGGCAGCCAGGCGGTGCCAGGTGCGGGATATGTGTGAACGAGTGCAGACTAGGCGAGGGCGAGCGGGGCTACTGTGGTATATGGGTGGGGCGTGGCGGCCGGCTCGAGCCCGTGGCTGGCCGAGGCCGCGTAGTCGTGTACACCTACCTGGATCCGCACCCGACGAACTGTGTGGCCGAGCCCGTCTGCCCCGCAGCCACGTCGAGGGGGTATCCCCGCTACACGTTCACGCCCGGCGTTGAGCGCGGCTTCTACAACCTGGCGGTTTTTGCCGGCGGCTGCCCGCTTGACTGCGTTTTCTGCCAGAACCCGGAGCACAAATCGATGGCCCTAGAGCCTGTCCGCTACCTGAAGACCGTCGACGAGCTCGTTGAGGAGATGCTGGGGGAGCGTGTCACGTGTGTCTGCTTCTTCGGCGGCGACCCTACCCCACAGCTCCCCATGTTTATCCTGGCTGCACGTCGGGCTCTCGACCTGGCCCGGAAAAGGGGGCGCCACCTACCTCTACGCATATGCTGGGAGACTGACGGCCTAGCCAACCCTGCACTCATGAGGGAGGCTGCCAGGCTGAGCCTCATAAGCGGCGGTATCGTCAAAATAGACTGGAAGGCATGGACTCCCTCCATCTATGAGGCGCTCACCGGTGTTGACGGCCACCGGGCCATCGTTAGGCTCATGGAGAACACGCGGCTGGTCGCCTCCCTGGCCAGGGAGCGCGGGGAACCACCTCTCCTTGTGGTTAGCGTCCTACTTGTCCCCGGCTACGTCGACGTCGAGGAGGTACGCGGTATAGCGTCCTATGTTGCGGGGCTCAGCAGGGAGTACGGGGTTAACATACCGATGGTTCTCCTCGCTTTCCACCCTGATCATCGCATGCGTGACCTTCCGCCGACTAGTAGGAGGCATGCCCTGGAGGCTAGGAGGGCCGCCCTCGAGGCCGGTGTCAAGGAGGTCTATCTCGCCAACACGTGGCTACTCGGCGACTACTATTAGGGGCCTTGGGCTAGTTTTAGGTTGATTAGATGTTGGTTAATCACCTATTCTAGTCTCCAAAGCCTTATATTGAAGCGTGTTCCTGTGCCTATCGTTGGTGACTCAAGGCAATGCCCTACGTCTCGGTAGCAATGGTGAAGGTGCTGGACGAGAAGCTGGACCGGGGAGAGTTCAGGTTCGAGGAGTTCGCGGAGCGCTTCGGCGGCAAGGAGCAGGCGCTTCAGGCGTTGATGGATCTCTATAGCCAGGGTCTGCTCGACCACCGTGGAGGCGGCGTCTTCGAGGTGACCGACCACGGCAGGAGGCTCGTTGAGGCGTGGAGGACGAGTGGCAGGCCGGAGGCGGAGCCCTGGATAGACTCCAGGATATACACAATGCTACACTCCTCTGTCATAGCAGGCGGCAGGATACCAGAGAGCTGGATGAAGATTCTTGAAGAGAGGGGCTTTGTTGACGA
>Ga0256838_1000157_pt1 | contig 46763 bp, 55 predicted proteins | sample 4571419metaG_FD_185978 | JGI IMG/M metagenome (GOLD analysis project Ga0256838, IMG submission 185978) | Hydrothermal vent microbial communities from Guaymas Basin, Mexico - 4571-419 | ecosystem: Environmental > Aquatic > Marine > Hydrothermal vents | place: Mexico: Guaymas Basin | collected... | reverse complement strand
AAGTTCGCTTCTATCCTTTTTTTTAAAAGAATGAAAAATAATAAAATCATTTCCACTTGCTGAATATTTAGAAACTATCATCAAAAAACCTTTTTTTAAAGTTTATTGTATAATTATACAAAAAAAGGCTTTTAATGATTTTAATTACAGGACCTTGTGTAATAGAAAGCAAAGAACAAATATTTAAAATTGCAAAATATTTACAACCATACAATGAAAAATATGACTTTTATTTTAAAGCAAGTTTTGATAAAGCAAATAGAACCTCTCTTGATAGTTATAGAGGTCCTGGAATAGATAAAGGACTTGAAATTTTAAAAGAAGTTAAGGAAAAATTCGGATATAAAATTTTAACCGACGTTCACGAAACATGGCAAATAAAAAAAGCAGCCGAGGTAGCAGATGTTTTACAAATTCCTGCTTTCTTATGTCGTCAAACCGATCTTTTGGTAGAAGCCGCAAAAACCAATAAAATTGTAAACATTAAAAAAGGTCAGTTTATGAACCCAGAAGATATGAAATATTCAGTCTTAAAAATACTTAAAACAAGAGGCTGTAACGAAGTAAGCTATGAAAATTCCAAAAAACATAAAGTATGGCTAACAGAGAGAGGCACTACTTTTGGATATGGAAATTTGGTAGTTGATATGAGAAGTTTAGTAATTATGAGAAAATTTGCTCCGGTTATATTTGATGCAACTCATAGCGTTCAAATGCCAGGAGCTGGAGGAGGAAAAAGTAGCGGAAAAAGAGAATATGTAGCACCTTTAAGCAGAGCAGCAGCAGGAGTTGGAGTTGATGGATTTTTCTTTGAAACCCATTACAATCCAGACGAAGCTTTAAGCGATGGAGCAAATATGATAACTCCAGATACTCTTAAAGAAATTTTAAAAGAAATAAATTGTATAAGGAGATGTAATGAAATATGAAGGAAATCTAAGTTTAAGCGGAAAAGAAAAAGTTTTAATAATTGCAAGCAGATTTAATCATTTAATTACGGATAGATTAGTAGAAGGCGCAAAAGACGCGTTTTTAAGAAACGGAGGAAAAGAAGAAAATTTAGATTTAGTATTGGTTCCTGGAGCCTTTGAAATACCTTTTGTTTTAAAAAGAGCATTAAAAAAAGATATATACGATGGAATCGTATGTCTTGGAGCAATAATTAGAGGAGCGACTCCTCATTTTGATTACGTAGCGGCAGAAGCTACAAAAGGAATAGCAAATTCTACACTACAATTTGACACTCCCGTAACTTTTGGTCTTTTAACTACAGATACTATCGAACAAGCAATAGAAAGAGCTGGAACAAAAGCAGGAAACAAAGGTTTTGAAGCAATGCTATCTCTTATTGAAATGATTAATTTATACAAAGAATTTTAAAGGATAAATATGGCAACTATTACACACGCAAGAGAAGCTGTAGTTCAAACTCTTTATGCAAAAGAACTTGGGAATGATGATGCAATAAAACAATTTGACGAATTGTTAAAAGAAAGAAAAATTAAAGGAAGCAAAGCGGAATTTGCAAAAAAATTATTAAATGGAGTATTAGAACATCAAGAAGAAATAGATAAAATTATAAAAGATCATCTAATCGATTGGAGTTTTGATAGATTGGATAAAGTCGATAAACAAATTTTAAGACTTGGAATATACGAAATAAAATATACCGATACCCCATTTCAAATAGCAATCGATGAAGCGGTTAAAATCGCAAAAAATTTTTCAGAAGATAAAGCCAAAAGTTTTATTAACGGAATTTTAGATAGAGTCGCAAAAGAAAATAAAGATGAAAACTAAATTAGAAAAAAAGCTATTAAGATATAACTTTTTTTCAATATTTGGTATTGTAATTTTATTATCTTTTATTTACGCTTCCCTAACCTATTATTTTTTTAAAAAAAATTTAGAAAAAGATTTAGAGTTTATAAAAAGCAATTACATAGAAAATCAAAAAGAAATAATGAAAAACCAAATTAACAACTTTATAAAATACATTGAAGTTACGAAAAAAGAAATTTTAGAAGATAAGAAAAAAGAAATTAATAAACTTATAAAAATCGTTTCAGAAAACATAAAAATTTTCCTTAAAAAAAATGGCGACATTCCTATACAAAACATTAAGCACATATTTAAAATATTCCCCTACTTACACATAAAAATTTATAAAAACGACAAACTTATTCTTGGAAAAAACATTAAACTCGATTTTTACAAAAGTTCAATTATCGATAACTATAAAATCGAAATAGGTTTTAAAAACAAAGAAATCGATAATATCATAAAACAAATGGCAATAAAATATTTATACTCCATTAGATTCGGCGCAAAAAACAACGGATACATTTCAATTGCGGAAATCCTAAATTACAAAGGGGGAAAAAAATTCGCAAGAGTAGTAGCCCTACCCGTAAATCCAAAAATGGTAGGAAAATATTTAGATTCAAACAAAAAAGACATTACGGGAAAACCTTATAGAAAAGAATACTTAAAAATAGCAAATACCACGGGAGAAGGTTTTGTAAAATATACTTTTTATAAATACAGCACAAAAGTTCAAAGACCAAAACTTGCTTACGTAAAACTTTATAAACCTTATAATTGGCTTATTTTTACATCCATTTTTCTTGACGATATGGATAGCGTAATTAAACAAAGAAGAGAAATTATATTAGAAGAAATCAAAAAAGAATTTATAATTTATTTTTCAATTTACATCGTAGCACTTATTATCATTTTCTTTATTGCCAAAAAAGAAAACGAAATTTTTGAAAAATTAATAAAAAAATACAAAAAAGAAATTGAAGAAAAATCCAGAAAATTAGAATATTTAAACAAACATCTTGAAAAAGAAGTCCAAATAAAAACAAAACAATTAATAGATTCTTTCCTTATAGATCCAAAAACCTCTCTTCCAAATAGGGAAAAATTTTTAAACAACTCTCAAGGGAAAATTGTAGCCATTTTCAATATTAGCGACTTCAAAAACATCAACGACTTTTATGGCATAGAAATGGGAGATAAAATACTTAAAAAAGTAGCAGATGAAATGAATAAAATTTATCCTACTTACAAACTTAGCGGAGACGAATTTGGAATAATTGCTTCTTCAAAAAAAGAAGCAAAAAAAATAGCAGATAAAATAATAGAACATTTTAAACAGCACCCTATTTTAGGAATTAATATTTATTTTAACGTAGGAATTGGAAAAAATATGGAAGAAGCCGATATTGCCTTAAAATATGCAAAAACTGTTTCAAAACCAATAATCATATACAACAAAAATTTACCTATTATTCAAAAAATGCAAGAAAAAGCAAAATGGAGAGAAATAATACAAAAAGCAATAAAAGAAGATAATATAATTCCTTTTGTCCAGCCAATAATAGACAACAATACTTTAAAAACAATTAAATACGAATGTCTAATGAGATTAAAACACGAAGAAAATTATTATCCTCCTATTTTCTTAGAATATGCAAAACAAACCTACCAATATGAAACCATTCAAAGAATAATGATTACAAAATGCTTTAAGGTTTTTAGCAAAATAAAAAAACACTTTTCGATAAATTTAGATATAGACGATTTAAGCAACGAAGAATTTAAAAAATGGTTAATCAATGGAATTAAAAAACATAACATATCCTCTTTATTGACAATAGAAATATTGGAAACTCAAAGTCTAAACGAAAAAACAATTAATTACTTACAAGAATTAAAAAATTTAGGAATTAGTATTGCAATTGACGATTTTGGAAGCGGATATTCAAACTTTATTTATATGGTTAAAAAGATTCCAGCTGACACTCTTAAAATCGATGGAAGCATTATAAAAGAATCTATAAATAATAATCAAACAAAAAAATTACTTCAAAAAATAATAGAAATCAGCAAAGAATTTAATTTCTTTACAATAGCCGAATTCGTCGAAAACGAAGAAATATTTAATCTCGTTAAAAATCTAAAAATAGACGCATCTCAAGGATATTATTTTTCTACTCCATTTGAAATAGAAAAACTTATCTCCTCTGAGAATGAGCAATCGCAACGGCAATAGCATCCGTTATATCAAGGGGTTTAATCTCTCCTTTTATTCCCAAAATTTTCTTTACCATAAAAGCAACCTGCTCTTTTTTTGCTTTTCCATTGCCAGTTAAAGCTTTTTTTACCTGAAGAGGAGTATACTCGTAAAAATTTCCATGAACTTGTAATATTCTAAGAGATAAAGCACCACGAAATTGAGCAAGTTTTAAAACCGTTTTTGGATTGTAAGCATAAAAAATATCTTCCATTGCAACTTCGTCAATTTTGTTTTTAAAAATTAAATCAAGCCCTTCTATAAGCTCAGACAATTGATATTGAAGTTCCTTTTCTTTTATTTTTATAAATCCCGCATCAATTAAATGAAGCTTTGGCGTTGTTTCAATTATTGCATATCCACACCTAATCGTTCCAGGATCAATTCCAAGAATTCTCATTCACACTCTTTTCAATTTTTATTCACAATTTATTCACTATGTGAATTATTTTAATAGACTTTTTATTTTCGATATGATAAAATTTAATTCACATAAATTTTCACAACTTTTTCACAATGTGAAAAAAAATTTTTTCACAAAGGAGATAATTTTTGCTGTTTGATAAAATCAAAAACGAACTAAAACGTGAAAATCAAGTGAATTATAATAAATTTATAAAAAATTTGGAATTTGACGAAGAAAATAGCGATAGCGCAAAACTAGTAATTAAAGCTCCAAACATATTTATCGCAAATTACGTAAAAAGAAAATATGCAAAAAAAATAGCCGAACTTTACAAAAAAGAAACTGGACTTGATGCAGTAATTGAAATTACCACTAAAGAAATAAAAAAAAGAGAATATAACACTCAAGATTTAATAAATACCTCTCCTTCCATTTTAATTCCAGAATATACATTTGAAAGTTTTATAGTAGGTCCTTCAAACCAATTTGCCTACACGGCCGCAAAAAGCGTAGCAGAAAAACCCGGAAGAAGCTATAACCCTTTATTTATTTACGGAGGCGTTGGACTTGGTAAAACTCATCTTCTTCAAGCAATAGGAAATTATCTTAAAAATAAAATAAAAGTAATTTACGTTACAAGCGAACAATTTATGAACGAATTTAGAGAAAACGTTAGAAACCAAACAATGGATAGATTTCATGAAAAATACAGAAATTGCGATTGTTTATTAATCGATGACGTTCAATTTTTTGCGGGAAAAGAACAAACCCAAGAAGAATTTTTCCACACCTTTAACGAATTATACAACCAACAAAAACAAATTTGTCTAACTGCAGATAGACCTCCAAAAAAACTTCATGATTTGGTAGATAGATTAAGAAGTAGATTCGAAGCCGGACTTATAGTTGATATTCAACCTCCAGAACTCGAAACAAAAATAGAAATTATTAAGAAAAAATGCGAAATCAATGGAATTTACCTTCCAGACGAAATAATAGAATTTATCGCAACAAAACTTGACGATAACATAAGAGAAATAGAAGGAATGATAGTAAAACTAAACGCAATGGCAAAACTTCTTGGCATTACAGACATTACGCTTGAATTTGCAAAACAAGCCCTAAAAGAGCACATTAAAGACAAAAAAGAAAACATAACTCTTGAAGACATAATTGAGCTTATAGCAAAAGAATTTAACGTAAAACCAAGCGAAATAACTTCAAAAAGCAGAAATCAGAATATAGTAGCTGCAAGAAGAACGGCAATTTATTTAGCAAGAGAATTTACAAAAGAATCAACTCCTACAATTGCAAAATACTTTGGATTAAAAGATCACAGCGCAGTAAGTCACGCCATAAAAAGTTTTAACAAAAAATTAAAAGAAGATTCGAATTTTAGAATTAAAATAGAAGAGCTTAAAAATAAAATTCAAATAAAAAAAGGTGAATAGTGTGAATAAAAAAGTTTTTCACATTCACTCAAAATTTTTCGAAACAACGGCCAATTTTAACAAATTTCAACAATTCACACACATCTACTATTACTACTGTAAAAATTTAAACTAAAGGAGAAAAAATGCATATAAAAATTCAAAAACCAGTAATCGAGAGCATAATATCACAAGCACTACCTTTTATCGAAAAAAAAGACAACACTCAAATAACTTCTCATATTTTATTAAAAGCCGACGAAAACCTAACAATAAAAGCTACTGATAAAGAGATTGGAATAAAAATTAAAACAAACGCAGAAATCATAAAACCAGGAAGCACAACAATAAATGGTAGAAAACTTGCAGATATCATAAGAACCCTTCAAAATAAAGAAATAGAAATAAAAAAAGAAAACGACTTTGTAATAATTACACAAGATACCTCAATATATAAGCTTTCAACATTTAACGAAAATGAATTTCCAGAATTTCCAAACCCAAACGATTTAGAAAAATTGGAAATAAACAACGAAGAATTTATAGACGCAATAAAAAAAATATTTCCAGTAATTGATACAAACAATCCAAAATATGAATTAAACGGGGCGTTATTTGATATAAAAGAAAAAACAAACTTCGTATCTACAGATACAAGAAGACTTGCTGTTTATTTTTCTAATGCAAAAGGAAAAGAATCTCAAATAATAGTTCCTAAAAAATCAATTAGCGAAATTAAAAGAATTTTTAAAGAAGATATGGAAATTTTTTTCGATGAAGTATTTTTAATCTTAAAAAACGAAGATATAATGTTCTTTACAAAACTAATAAATGGAAAATTTCCATCTTATGAGAGAATAATTCCTCAAAGTTTCAAATACGAATTAAAAATTCCTAAAAACGAATTTATCTCTCACTTAAAACAAGTTAGCATAATTTCTAACGAAGTAAGAATTAAAATTACAAAAGATAAAATAGAATTTGAAAGTATTAGCGACGAAACAACTCAAGCAAAAACAAGCTTTGAATATAAAAGCGACATTGAAGAATTTACTTTTGCTGTAAATAGTAAATATCTTTTAGACTTTTTAAACATAATAAATTCAGACGAATTTGAATTATGCTTAAACGAGTCAAACATTCCTTTTATGCTAAAAGAGGGCAAATTTATTACGATAATTATGCCGCTTAATATTTGATATAATTTTAAAAATATGGAAAAGGAATTTAATGGCAAAATACGGTGCTGATAGCATTAAGGTATTAAAAGGCTTAGAAGCTGTTAGAAAACGCCCCGGAATGTATATTGGAGATACAGGAGTTAAAGGACTTCATCATTTAATTTACGAAGTAGTAGATAACTCGATCGATGAAGCAATGGCGGGATACGCCACCGAAATTAGAGTAAAAATTTATAAAGATGGAAGTGTAGAAATTAGCGATAACGGTAGAGGAATTCCTGTTGATATTCATCCAGAAGAAAAAATACCCGCAGCAACGGTAGTCTTAACTACTCTTCATGCGGGTGGAAAATTTGATAATAAAACTTATAAAGTATCAGGCGGACTTCATGGAGTTGGAGTATCGGTAGTTAACGCATTAAGTAAAAAACTTATAATGATCATTAAAAGAGATGGAAAAATTTATAAGCAAGAATTTGAAAGAGGAAAAATCATAACCGATCTTGAAGTTATAGGAGAGAGTAAAGAAAGTGGAACTACTATTAGATTTTGGCCGGATGAAGAAATTTTTGAAACTACTAAATTTAGTAGCGATATACTAAGAAAAAGACTAAAAGAACTTGCTTATCTTAATCCAAACATTACTATTTATTTTGAAAATGAAATTGATGGTATTAAAGAAGTATATCATTTTGAGGGCGGAATTAAAGATTTTGTAAAAACTTTAACCAATAAAGAGTGTATTACGGAAATCATTTATTATAATGATTCTTATGCTGACGAAGAAAAATCGTTAGAATTAGAAGTTGCTCTTTGTTACGATAGTGGATATGACGAAAAAGTTTTAAGTTTTGTAAATAATATTAAAACCCCAGAAGGAGGAACTCACGAGAGTGGATTTAAAGCGGGATTGTCTAAGGCAATTATCAACTACATAAATAAAAACATGAAGTTAAAAGAAAATATAAAAATTATAGGAGATGACGTAAAAGAAGGACTTAACGCTATAGTTAGCGTTAAAATGAGCGAACCTCAATTTGAGGGGCAAACTAAAGGTAAGCTTGGAAGTTCTTATGTTAAACCAATTGTTCAAAAAATTACTTATGAGTTTTTAACGAGATATTTTGAAGAAAATCCTACAACTGCTAAAACTATCGCAGAAAAAGCGATTAGTGCCGCTAAAAGTAGAATTGCCGCAAAAAAAGCAAGAGATTTAACAAGAAAACAAGCTAAAGTAGGTGTTGGAACTCTTCCTGGAAAATTGGCAGATTGTCAAACCAAAAATCCTGATGAGGCTGAGCTTTATTTGGTAGAGGGAGATAGTGCTGGAGGTAGTGCAAAACAAGGTAGAGATAGATATTTTCAAGCAATTTTGCCTCTTAGAGGTAAAATTTTAAATACTCAAAAAAGCAGCGAAGCAAAAGCTTTAAGTAGCGAAGAGATTAAAAACATAATTACCGCTCTTGGTACTGGAATTGGTAAGGATTTTGATGCCAATAAGACAAGATATAAAAAAATAATTATCATGACCGATGCGGATGTAGATGGAAGTCATATTCAAACCCTTATTATGACCTTTTTCTTTAATCATTTAAGAGAATTGATTGAGAGAGGATATCTTTATATTGCTCAGCCACCTCTTTATAGATATAAAAAGGGAAAAATCGAAAAATATTTAAAAGACGATAAGGAATTAAACGAATTTTTAATAGAGCAAGGGATAGATTTTATTGAAATTGAAGGCGTTGGAAAGCCAGAGCTTAAAGAGCTTTTAAAAAATGCGGCTTATTATAAGATTTTGCTAAATAAACTATCTAATAGATTTAACGTTCCAGAAGTTATTAGGTTTTTAATAGAAGATGGAAATGTTGAAAAGTTAAAAGAGTATTTAGAAAAATTTGGATTTAATATATTATCTCAGCATGGAAATCATTATTACATTCAAACAAATAGAGGATTGGAAGAAATTACTATTGACGAAAAACTTTTAAATCATCCTTTGTTTATCGAAGCAAAAAGAGTTTATGAAAAATTAAAAGAATATAAGGATTTAGTAAAAGGAGATTATTTAGAGCTTCTTGATGAGGTAATAAATAAGGCTAGAAAAGGAGCTCATATTCAACGCTATAAAGGTCTTGGAGAGATGAATCCTGATCAGTTGTGGGAGACTACAATGAATCCTGAAAACAGAACTTTAATTCAAGTTACTCTTGAAGATGCCGAGGAAGCTGCTAAAAAATTTGAGCTTTTCATGGGAAGCGATGTAGGTCCAAGAAAAGAATATATTCAAGCAAACGCAAAAGAAGTTGAAAATATTGATGTTTAATGGAGATGAAAATGAAATATGGAGAAAAAGAAATAGTTGAATTTGATCCCAAAAAAGATCTTGAAGTTTGGCCAAATAAGAATAAAAAAAATTATAAAATTAAAATTACTTTGCCTGAGTTTATGTGTAAGTGTCCAAGATCCGGTTATCCTGATTTTGCAAAAATCTATCTTGAGTATATTCCTGATGAATGGGTAGTAGAACTTAAAGCGCTAAAGCTTTATATTAATTCGTTTATGAATCGATATATTTCTCATGAAGATAGCGCAAATGAGATTTTTGATACTTTATATAATAAACTAAAGCCAAAGTGGATGAAGATAGTAATGGATTTTAATCCAAGAGGTAATGTTCATACGGTAATTGAAATTGATAGCGAGGAGATTGAAAAAGGCAAATAATGAAGTTAAAAATTTTAAATACTAATTATAAACCAACAGATATTGCCGTAGCTAGTGCAAGAAGTTGTTATTTTGGAAAAAATATAGTAAAACCTGAAGATGTGGTTAGCTGGGATAAAAAAAATGAACTTTTAAATTCCATTTTTAAAGCTGGACATCATACTACTTTAATGCATTATCATTTTACTATTTTAATCGAAGGAATTAGTAGGCTTTTAATTTGGAGACTTCTTCACTCTCATCCTTTTTATAATTCCGAGCAAGTATCTCAAAGATATGCAAAAATGAAAAAAGAGAATTTTACTTATCCAAAAGGTGCCAATGAAAAAAATTGGCAAGAATATTATGAAAAAATGTTTTTTTATTACGAAGAATTGATAGAAAAGTTAACGCCAATTATCGAAAAAATTTTGCCAAAGTTTAAAAAAAAAGAAGCAAAAAAAAGATCTCAGGAATTTTCTAGATATTTACTGCCATTAGGAATGAATGCTCATCTTTATCATACTATCAATGTAATTACTGCTCTTAGATACATAAATGCCGTTAAAGTAATTCCGGAAGCAAAAGAAGAAGCAGAAGAATTTATAAAATTACTTGAAGAAGAGATGTTAAAAATAGATAATAATTTAAAACCTTTAATTGAGTTTGCCAAGAAAGAAAAAGTCGTTTTTCCAAAAATCGATATTGAAGGGGTGAAAAAAAAACATAATATTAAAAATGAAAAAGTAAAAGTATTTGATATAGTTGATTATGATTTTGAATTAAATGAAAATTACGCTGGGGTTTTAAGGCTCAGTAATGTTTACCTTGATACTTCAATACTTGGAAGTTTTAATTCCTATATTAAATTATCTTTGTCGGCTGATGCTCAAAATCAGCGTCATCGCCGCTCTTTAGCTATAAGAGCAAAGTTAGAAGATATTTATAAAAGAGATTTTTACATTCCTCCTATTGTTCAAGAAAATAAAGAAATTTTAAATCTTTATAAAAAAGCGGTTGAGTATTCTTATGATTTTTTTGAAAAAGAAAAAGAACTTTTGGGATTTTCCCAAGCCGCTTATGCTCTTTTAAATGCTCATAACATAGAAATAATTGAGCATGATGATTTTAATGAATTTGCGCATAAAGCTCAAATGAGGCTTTGTTTTAACGCTCAAGAAGAGATTTTTGATATTGTATATAATCAAGTTTTAGAGTTAAAAAAAGCTAATGTTAAAGCGGCTGATAAGTTTTTGCCTCCTTGTAGTATTAGGGAGAAACTTAAAATAAAACCAATTTGTCCAGAGGGTGAGAGATTTTGCGGAATTAAAGTTTGGAAAATGGATTTAAAGGATTTAAAACGTATAATTTAAAAGAACCCATAATGGATTATCTTTATTCAAATTTCGATAATGAAATAGTTGAAGAGTATTTAATGATGTGGGATGGAATTGAAGATATGATTGATATTGTTATTGAGAGTTTAGAGAGTGATTATGAAGGAAGTATTAATGAGCTTTTTAGGACTTTTCATACTTTAAAAAGCGGAAGCGCTTTTTTGGGGATTGATAGGATTTCTAAATTTTCTCATTTTGTAGAAGAAATTCTTGATAAAGCAAGAAAAAAAAGACTTCAAAACGAAAAGCTTCAAAATTTAATGGATTGGCTTTTTTTGGTAAGCGATCAAATGCATACTTGGTATGAAGATTTAAATAAAAATAGAATACTCTCTCCAATAAACCCAAAAATACTAAAAGTTCCAAAGGTTTAAAATGGAGGAAATTTTTTTTGAAAGAATAAAAAAGATAAATCCTAAAATTATTGATGGACTTAAGGAAAAAAATGAGTTTTCTTTTAGAGTTAATCGTCATAAAGCGGATTTAGAGGTAATTGATGAATTAAAAAAAGAAGGATATAATCCAAAGCCTGTAGAATGGAATAAATACGTTTATACTTTGCCAATTGAAGATAGAAAAAAAATTATAAAATTGCTTCCTTATACTCAAAATAAAATATATATTCAAAATCTTTCTTCGATAATAGCGGCTAATTCTTTAGATGTTAACGAAGATGATTGGGTTTTGGATTTAGCGGCAGCTCCCGGGGGAAAAAGTTTGATTTTTAGCGAAAAGGCTAAAAAAGTGAGTGCAGTTGAGCCTGATAAAAAGAGATTTTTTAGAATGAAAAGAAATTTTAAAGAACATGGAGCAAAAAATATACAAACTTATAATAAAGATGGTAGATTTGTATATAAAGCTACTGGAGAAATGTTTGATAAAGTTTTTTTGGATGCTCCTTGTAGTTCGGAAGCTCATATTGAGCTTGAAAAAGGAATTACTTGGTGGAATTTAAAAAGAGTTAAGAGGTTTTCTAAGCTTCAAAAAGAATTGTTAATTTCTGCATTTGAGTGTTTAAAACCGGGAGGTGAAATGATATATGCAACTTGCACTTTCTCTCCTGAAGAAAATGAAGAAAATATCGATTTTTTATTAAGGCGTTATGAAAATGCAAAAATAGTGCCTGTTAATTTGTCAATTGATAATATTCAAGAAGGTATAACTTCATGGGAAGGTAAAGAATTTTTAGATGATGTAAAACATGCTATTAGAATACTCCCAAAGGGAGCATATAGCGGGTTTTTCTTTGCTAAAATAAAAAAGATTTAATTTTTGTATTTTTCTTTTGCTTCTTTTAAAGCTTCAATTACGTCATCTATATTTTCATATGGAATATGAGCTTTCCATGTTGGATTATTTTCGTCTCCATCAAGCGAAATACCAATACTTACTACTGGTTTTGAGTTTTCTCCATAAGGTTCTTCGATATGAGAGATTGTAATTACTCCTTCAGTTGTGTTTGCCAAAGGAATTGTTTTAAGTAAAATTGATTTTTTCATTCTCCCCTCCTTTTTTATTTATTATATCCAAAAATTTTTCAATTTGAGATTGTAAATGTTTTAAATCTTTTGAATTATCGATTACGAAATCTGCTAAAAGTTTTTTTTCTTCGATATCCATTTGATTGTTTAATATCGCTTTTACCTCATCTACGCTCGTTTTATCTCTTTTTACGACTCTTTGTATTTGAATTTCCTTTGGAGCGTATATTAAGAGGACTTTTTTAAATTCTGGATAATTTTGTTTTTCAAAATATAGTGGTAAATCCACAAAATATGGAATATCGTCTTTTTCCAATTTTTTTGAGAGGTTTATTATTCTTTTTTTAACTTCTGGCAAAATCAGTTCTTCTAATTTTTTTAGTTTTTCTTTATCGTTAAAGACAATTTTTCTAATTTTTCTTCTATCGGTCGTATTAAAAATTTCTTTTATTTTTTCTTTTTTTTCTTCAAATACCTCTTTGCTTATTTTATCTCCGTCTATTACTTTATATCCATATAGTTTAAGTAAAGAAGCGACTGTGCTTTTTCCGGTTCCTATTCCTCCTGTTAAGACTATTGCGTTTTTAAATTCCATTTTTATATTCTAATTGTGTCTTTAATTTCTTCAAAAATATATTTTGGAAGCGTAAAAGATGAAAGGTGTATATCAGTAGTATAATATTTTGTATTTTCAACAAAGTCGCTTCTATGGCGTATTATATCGGCTGTTGGATGAAATTTTTTACTACAAAATACAAGAGGTTTTGCGTTTAAGTTTTCGTCTAAATAATAATAAGGCATTACTATCCAATACAGTTTTGAGAGGTCTTTAAAAAGTTCTTTATCTAATAAACTTTTTGGAGTAGTTATATAAATTCCTTGATCGTTTAGTTTTTCGTAAATTTTGATTATGTCGCTTGGAGTATCTTCTATTATTAAATCATAATCTTGGGAATTATCTGTTGTGTGAATATCAAAAGAAGTAATTGTAATTTTTTTAAATTCTTCTTCTAAGTTTTTAGGCACTAATATTTTTGTGCCCTCACTTACACAACCTCCTACAAGTGCCATCATTTCGTTTTTCATTTTATTCCTTTTTTGGCTTAATATATCAAAAAAATTTGAATTTGTAAAAATTTTTGGTATATTTCAGATAAAAATTATCTTAAAGGGCTAAAAAGTGTATAAAATAGACATAGAAAAAAGATGCGGATGTTTTAAGAAAGATTCAATAGAACTTCCAAAAGTATTTGAAGATAAAAAAGAGGCTGAATTTGAAGCTTTGAAGCTTGTAAATTATATGAATGCAAACTATTGTAAAAAACACAGATTTTTCGTAAACGAAGAAGGAGATACGTTTATGATTTATGTAGAACTTGCTTGTCCTCATGTAAGTTAAGGATTTTTTTTGGTTGTTCATCTTTGTTGTAGCGTTGATGCTGGGTATTTTTTAAAAAGAATTAAAGAAGATTATCCAAATGAAAGAATAATTGGTTATTTTTACGATCCTAATATTCATCCGTATTCGGAATTTAAACTTAGAAGTTTAGATACGAAGAGAATTTGTAAAAAGCTTGGAGTTGAATATATAGAAGGCGAATATAATTATTATGAATGGTTAAAGGCTGTAAAAGGACTTGAGAATGAGCCTGAAAAGGGAAGTAGGTGTAGTGTTTGTTTTGATTTTTCTTTAGAAGCGACGGCAAAGTTTGCAAAAAAAATAGGAGATAGTAAAATTACTACCTCTCTTTTAATGTCTCCTATGAAATCTCACGAACAACTTAATGCTATAGGTGAAGTTATAAAAAGAAAATATGGCGTTGATTTTTTAAATGTGGATTATCGTAAAAAGGGAGGAACTCAAGAGCAACAAAAATATGCAAGAAAACATCAGATGTATAGGCAGGATTATTGCGGATGTTTATATGGAATATGGCAACAGAAAAAAAATCAAGAAATTATTGATGAGCTTATTTCTCCTTATCCTTTTCAAATTTTGCCTTCTTCAATTGAAGAAAAGCTTAAATTTTATGAAAATAGGATAAACCTTGAAGAAAAAGGAATCGAATATAAAATAGTAAAAGAAAAATTTTTAAATTATAGGCTTTTAAACGCTAAAGTAGAGATTAAAAAAAAGGTAATTAATTCTTATACTCTTTTTTATTCTTATCTTGATAGACCTCAAAGAGTTAAAATTGATTTTGTAAATAAAGATGTTGCTTATTCAAATAGAAGCGAAATTATTTTTGTAAAGTTGTCATTTGTTAACGCTCTATTAAAGAAAGATTATTATAATCTTTTTGAACTTTATAAAAAGCCTTTAAATATTAGTGAAGAATTAAAAATTAGAGAAGCTATTACGGCTGCTAAATATTCCCTCTCTCCTATTATCATTTTAGAGGAATTTAAAGACGAAAGATATGATGTTTTCATAAACGCTAAAATTTATCCAGATACTAAGGAAATTTTGATAAAATTACAATAAAAAGGCGGTAAATGTTTGATGTTAATCAAATTCAGGAAATGTTGCCTCATAGATATCCTTTTTTGCTTGTAGATAGAATTACGGAAGTAAAAAAGGGAGAATTTGTAAGAGGTTATTTAAATATCTCCATTACAAATGCTGTATTTCAAGGACATTTTCCCGGACATCCAATATATCCCGGAGTATTGATAATTGAGGGAATGGCTCAAACTGGCGCTATTTTGCCTTTTACGGTTGAAGATAAGGAAAATTTAAAAGATAAAGTAGTTTATTTTATGAGTATTGACAAGGCTAAATTTAGAAAGCCTGTAAGACCTGGAGATAGACTGGAATATAGAGTTTTTACAATTAAGCATAGAGGAAAAATTTGGCATTTAAAAGGTGAGGCTTTTGTAGATGATGAGCTTGTAGCCGAAGCTGAACTTAAAGCAATGATTGTGGATAAATGATGAAGCCAATAATTAAAGGTAAAATTGGTAAAAATTGTCAAATAGGAGAAGGCGTTATAATTGATAAGGACGTTGTTATCGGAGATAACTGTATAATTGAACCTTATGCCGTAATTACTGGTTATACTGAAATTGGAGATAATAATCATATTTTTTCGCATGCGGTAATTGGTAGCATACCTCAGGATTTAAAGTATCATGGGGAAAAAACTAAGTTAATAATTGGAAATAACAACAAAATAAGAGAATTTACGCTAATTAATCCTGGAACGGAGAATGGGGGAGGAGTTACTAAAATTGGTGATAATAATTTGTTAATGGGATATGTTCATGTAGCTCATGATGTAATTATTGGAAATAATTGTATTTTGGCAAATGCAGCTACTCTTGCTGGACACGTGGTTTTGGAGGATTATGTAGTAATTGGAGGAATGACTCCAATACATCAGTTTGTAAAAATTGGTGAACATGCAATGATTGCTGGAGCAAGTGCAGTAAGTCAAGATATTCCTCCATATTGTTTGGCGGAAGGAAATAGAGCAAAGCTTAGAGGTCTTAATTTAACAGGGCTTAGGCGTCGTTTGGAAGATAGGACAATAATTGATGAAATAAAAAGAGCTTATAAAGAGCTTTTTGAAAGCGGTAAGCCTTTAAGAGACGTTGCAAAAGAACTTTTAAAAAGTGAAAATCCATATGTAAAACATTTAGCTGAGTTTGTATTAAATTCAAAAAGGGGAATACCATATGTTAGAAAAGTGTAGTTTTTGCGGAAGTGTCGAGAGCGAAGATAATCCGTTATTGGCTTCGCCGGATAATAAAGCTTTTATTTGTAAAAATTGTGTGCTTCATGCATACGATATTATTATGGGAGCTGTAAAAAAGACTAAAAAAACTCATGAAATAAAGCTTTTAACTCCAAAAGAGATAAAAAAACATCTTGATGAATATGTAATAGGACAGGAGAAGGCTAAAAAAATAGTATCTGTTGCCGTTTATAATCATTATAAAAGAATTTTGTTTGGGGAAGAAAGTGATGTTGAAATTCAAAAATCAAATATTTTAATGATTGGACCAACTGGAAGTGGTAAAACTTTAATTGCTCAAACTCTTGCAAAGCTTCTTGATGTTCCTCTTGCAATAGCTGATGCTACGAGTTTAACGGAAGCTGGGTATGTAGGAGAGGATGTTGAAAACGTACTTTTAAAGCTTATTCAAGCTGCAGATGGAGATATTAAAAAAGCTGAAAAAGGAATTGTTTTTATAGACGAAATAGATAAAATTAGTAGAAAAAGCGAAAATCCTTCTATTACAAGAGATGTTTCCGGAGAAGGTGTTCAGCAAGCGCTTTTAAAAATTATTGAGGGTAGTATTGTAAATGTGCCTCCTCAAGGCGGAAGAAAACATCCTCACCAAGAGTTTATTCAAATTGATACTACAAATATTCTTTTTATTTGCGGTGGTGCTTTTGAGGGGCTTGAAGAGATAATTCAAAGAAGACTTGAAGGTTCAACCGTTGGATTTTTGGGGAAAACAAAAGAGAAATTAACAAAAGATGATATTTTAGCGATGGTAGAACCTGAAGATTTGGTAAAATATGGACTTATTCCAGAACTTATAGGAAGGCTTCCAGTAATTGCTACTTTAAGAGAGCTTAGTAAAGAAGATTTAATAAGGGTATTAACTGAGCCAAAAAATGCTTTAATTAAGCAATATCAAGAATTATTTAGAATGGATGAAGTCGAGCTTGAATTTGAAAAAGACGCTCTTGAAGCTATAGCCGAGCTTGCTATAAAAAGAAAAACAGGAGCAAGAGGACTTAGAGCTATTTTAGAAGAAGCAATGGTTGATATTATGTTTAATTTGCCTGAATATAAAGGATATAAAGTAATTATTACAAGAGATGTAATTGAAAAAAAAGCTGAACCAATTTTAGTAAAGGTTGAAGATGCTAAGTAAAATTTTAGGAATTTTTAGTAACGATTTAGCGATTGATCTTGGAACTGCCAATACTCTTGTTAGCGTAAAAGGAAAAGGTATTGTAATTAATGAACCAAGCGTTGTTGCAATAAAACAGGGAGGAAATAAAAAAAGAGTTCTTGCTGTTGGAAAAGAAGCAAAAGAGATGATTGGAAAAACTCCAAAAGATATAATAGCTATTCGTCCTATGAAAAATGGAGTAATTGCGGATTTTGATGTAACGGAAGAGATGATTAGATATTTTATAAAAAAAGTTCATAATAGAAGCTCTTTAATTCGACCAAGAATCGTAATTTGTGTTCCGTATGGTTTAACTCAGGTTGAAAGAAAAGCCGTTAAAGAATCCGCTATGAGTGCTGGTGCAAGAGAAGTGTATTTAATAGAAGAACCAATGGCTGCTGCTATTGGAGCGGGACTTCCTGTAAAAGATCCTCAAGGTAGTATGGTAATTGATATTGGAGGAGGAACTACCGAAATTGGTGTAATTTCTCTTGGAGGACTTGTTGTTAGTAAATCAATAAGAGTTGCTGGGGATAGATTCGATAAATCGATTGTAGATTACATTAACAAAAAATATAATTTGATTATTGGCGAGAGAACAGCTGAAGAAATAAAAATAGAAATCGGAAGCGCTATAAAACTTGATAAAGAATTAAAGATGCTTGTAAAAGGAAAAAATAGAATTTCTGGTCTTCTTGAAACGATTACAGTTACAAGCGAAGATGTAAGAGAAGCGCTTAAAGAACCTGTAAAAGAGATTGGTGAAGCGTTAAAAGATGTTCTTGAAGAGACTCCAGCCGATTTAGCGGGAGATATTGTAGAAAATGGAATAGTATTAACCGGTGGAGGAGCTCTTCTTAGAGGACTTGATAAATATTTAAGCAACCTTGTATCTCTTCCTGTATACATTGCAGAAGAGCCTCTTTTGGCGGTTGCAAGAGGAACTGGAATGGCTCTTGAAAATATTGAGCTTCTCTCAAGCGTAGATGAATAAGCTTTATCTTCTCTTTTTTTCTTTTTTGATATTTTTGTTTTTTCAAATTCCAATTTTAAAAGATTATGTAATAGATTTTTCTAATCTGGTTAAAAACGATTTTCTTGCGTTTAAAAAAGCTATTTATGAAAAAATAGATTTTTTTTCTAATCAACAAAAAGAAATTAATAGATTAACGCTAGAGAATAAAAAACTTAAGCTTGAAATTTTAAAATTACAGGCTATTTTTGAGAGATGTAAAGATTTTAAAAAATTTAATTTATTGGATGATTCTAATTTGTATTTTGTAAAAACTATTTCTTATGCGGCTTTGCCGGATTTTTCGAAAATTTATGTAAATTATCCAAAAGAGATAAAAACTCCAAAAGGATTGGTTTATAATAATTTTGTAGCTGGAATCGTAGTAAAAAATTATGGAAAGTTTTCTTTGGCTTTGCTTAATTCTAATCCCAAGACTACCTATACCGTAATGATTGGAGATAAAGAAATTCCCGGTATTTTTTACGGAAAGGAAAATGTTGTTAGGTATATAAAAAAATATATGCCTATAAAGGTTGGAGATATAGTAAAAACGAGTGGGCTTGATGGAATTTTTTATAAAGGAGCATTGGTTGGCAAAGTAACTGAGGTAATTCAAAAAAAACTTTATCAAGAAGTTAAGTTAAAATTATTTTATGAAAAAATGATACCTGATTTTTTCTATGTAGTAGAAAAAAATGATACAATAAAAAAAACTTTAAGGAGAGGAAATGGAGATAAATCAAATTGAAAATACTCTAAAAAAAATGGGACTTGTGCTTGAAAAACTTGTTCAAAAGGTAGATGAGCTTGATAAAAGAGTTGCAAAAATAGAAGAAAAATTAGGAGATAGTGAGAAAAAGTTTAGTTCAGTGGATTTAAAAACAAATCAAACGCCTCAATCTCAAACATCTTCAAGTGCTTTAGGAGGCTTTGGAAGTAGTTTTTTAGGTTCTATGGCTGGAGCTATGGCTGGAATGGGGCTTTATAATTTATTGTTTAATCATTCTGTTAGTCCTATTGAAATGGGAAAAGAGCTTGGGTTGAGCGAAGAAGAAATAAATGAAGTTTTGGAAAACGATTTAAATGAAATTGATTCAAAATTAGAAGAAATTGATTCAAAATTAGAAGAACTGGATGATAAAATCGAAGAATTAAGTAAAGATGATGTAATGAATACGGATTATTTTGAAAGTTATGAGGAAGAAGAGATGGGAGATGACGATTTTGGTGGAGGGTTTGATGATTTTGGAGGGTTTGATGAGGTTTAGCCCTCTTTTTTTTATTTTTTGTTTATAAAAAGTGTTTGACGCAATATATGTAAAAACTAAAAAAAGGAGAGATTAAAGAGTAATAATTACGATTTCTCCTTTTCTTTTTACTTCAATTAATGCATCTCCTTTATTTAATCCTTTTAGAAGGGATTTTAATTCGTCAATATTTTTAACATTTACCCATTTTCCAGTTTTTATTGTTTTAACTCTTAAGATTTTATCTCCTTCTTGTAATCCCATCGTAGCTGGATAAGAATTTGGATTTACTTTTTCTACTATTATACCCGTTTTTGTTTGTTTTAAAGTAACTCCTTTAAGCGTTTCGATATTTTCAATTTTTTCTATTTTTGGTTTATATGCTCCAAGCGTAGCCGTTATAGTAATGAATTTGCCGTTTCTATAAATTCTAAGTTTAACTTTAGCACCAGCACCTTTAAAAGCTATTTTATTTCGAAGTTCTCCAATGTCTTTTACTTTTTCTCCATCAACCGCTACTATTATATCTCCCGGTTTAAGGCCTGCTTTTGCCGCTGCCGAATTTGGCTCGACTTTATTTATAAGCACTCCATAATCAATTCCATAAAGTTTTGATTTACTTGGATTTATAGGAGAAATAACTACTCCAAGATATCCTCTAACAACTTTTCCTTTGTTTATAAGAGAAGTTACTACAAATTTCATCATATTGCTTGGAATGGCAAATCCAATTCCGTTATTTGCTCCGCTTCTTGAAATAATAGCAGAATTTATTCCAATTAATCTTCCTTTCATGTCAACTAGCGCTCCGCCACTATTTCCTGGATTTATTGCCGCGTCGGTTTGAATAAAATTTTCATAATCGTTTAATCCAATGGAAGTTCTATTTTTTGCGCTAACAATTCCCATTGTAACACTTTCTTTTAATCCAAAAGGATTACCGATTGCCAAAACTAAATCTCCAACTTCTACTTTATCAGAATTTGCAATCGTTATTGGGTGAAGATTGTTAGCGTTTATTTTTAAAACCGCTAAATCTGTTTTTGGATCGCTTCCAATGAGTTTTGCTTTATATTCTTTTCCATCGTATGTTTTTACGATAATTTTGGTAGCTCCGCTTACTACATGATAATTTGTAACTATATATCCATCTTTTGTAAGAATTACTCCACTTCCAAGGGCAAATTCTTTTCTTTTTTGAGGTTTATTTGGAAGATCTCCAAATGGTCCAAAAAATCTTTTAAAGAATGGATCGTTAAAAAATTTTTTAAAAGCTTCTGGGACTCTTGTTTCTATGACTTTTTCCGTTGAAATATTTACTACGCTTGGAATTACTTTTTTTACTATAGGTGCAAATGAAATTACGGCTTGATTTTGAGTTGGCGGCATTCTTTTTAAATCCGTATTATCTATTTTTAGATTTATGCTAGCAGCTATTAAGCTTGCCGCCATAATGCTTGAGAGTATTAGCTTTTTCATTGTTTCTCCTTAAAAGTTTTTTATAGTGTATCACTTTGTAATTAATGAAATATTAAAATTTGCTTAAATTACCACCACGCTAAGATTTTGTCATTTATATCATTATGTGAGTTTTTAAGCATATGATAGATGTATCTTGAAAACATGTCCGTTTCGATATTTACTTTTCTTAAGACTTTATATTCTTTAAAAAGCGTGTTTTCAAACGTATGAGGGATGATTGTTAATCTAAATCTATCGCTCCATACTTCGTTTATCGTAAGACTTACTCCATCAATGGAAATACTTCCTTTTGGAGCGATATATTTTATAATTCTGGGATCGGTTTTAATTATTACGTCATATGAATTTTTATTTTTTTTTATTTCCAATATTTCTCCTATAGCATCTACGTGCCCTTGGATTAAATGTCCATCTATTTTATCTCCAAATCTTAAAGCTTCTTCAAGATGAACTTTTTTTCCAGGTTGGTAATTTTCAATGGGAATAATTTTTTGGGTTTCTGGGGATAATTCGACTTCAAATCCATCGTTTAATACTTTTGTAACTGTTAAACACACTCCATTTACAGCAATAGAATCCCCAATTTGAGGTTTTAAGTTTGATTTTATTTTTAAAGTATTGTTTGAGAAGTTTGTTATAAGTCCTATTTCTCTAATTAATCCATTAAACACTAAAATACTCCTCAATAAGGTTTTTTACCGTTTGTATTTCTTTCGTTTCGTTTATTTTGCTTCTAAATTCGCTAGCTTTTTTTATTCCTTTTGAATAAGCATGAGCGTGTTTTCTAAAAAGAATTACCCCATATTCTCCATACCAGTTTATCATTTGATTAAAATGTTCTAAAATTACTTCTTTTTTTTGTTCTAAAGTAATGTTTCCTTTTTGTTTCATTTCAAGGAAAATCCAAGGTTTTCCAATTGTTCCTCTTCCAATAGCTACGCCTTTAGCGCCAGTAAAATCGAGAACATATTTTGCCTTTTGATAATTTGTAATGTCTCCGTTTGCAATTACTGAAATATTGATGGCTTTTACCACTTTTTTGATTTCTTCGTAATTTGCTTCGCCTTTATACATTTGTTTTACCGTTCTTCCATGGATTGTTAAAAATTTAATTCCTAAATCTTCTAGCATTTTAGCTCTATCGGTAGCGACTATTTTATCATAGCCAAGCCTTATTTTTGCGCTTACAGGTTTTTTTGAAGTGTTGATAATTGCTTTTACTATTTCTTTTAATTTTTCTTTGTTTTCATCTTTAAGCAATACTCCTCCAAACCCGCTTCTTCTGGCTTTATTTACTGGACATCCAAGGTTTATGTCGATTCCATCTATCCAATCTATTTCGTTTATTATCTCTACTGCTTTTATTGCGTTTTCTACATTGTTTGCCGCAATTTGAACGAAATATGGTTTTTCAAGCGGAGATTTTTTCATCATTTTTAAGGTTTTTTCGTTATTGTAAGCTATAGCATTTACGTTAGTCATTTCCGAAAACGTCATATCGCATCCAAATTTTTTAACAACACTTCTAAAAGGCAAATCGGTATATCCGGCAAGAGGAGCAAGAAAAAATAAGCTAGATTCTTGCGTTAATATATTCATCAATGTCCGCTTTTATTTTGTTTTCTTTTAATTTTAAGAAAAATTCAAAAAACTTAAGGTTATTTTCTTCAATTATTTCTTTTGCAAGTTCTATGTGTTCATATTTTAAAGCAAGATACGCGTATCCCCATTTTAGAGGTTTTATTATTTTAAGCTCCATATCAGGATCTTTTTTTCCGTAAATATTTTTTGCTACTTCTATTTCTTCAATTGGTTTTAGCGTTGCTTTTTGGAGTAGTTTTTCAAATTTTTCTTCAAATAGGTGATTTAAAATAATTTCAAGAGTAATTGGATAATCATATTTTAAAATTTCATAAATTGGAGCTTTTAGGGCATATATATAGAATGCTTCTTTTTTTAATTCTTCGTTTTTAAATTTTTTTAGAACTTCTCTTGCATAGTTTGGATCTTTTTGCATTCTGTTTTTAACGTTTAAAATAAACCATGGATTATCTTCTTTTAGTTTATATTTAGAAATTTCAATTGTTTCTTTATTTAAAAGTTTTTTTAAATCTTCTAAAAATTCGAAATTTTCAGTTTTTTCGGGTTTTATTTCAAGTCCTTGAATGTTTTTAGTAAAAGCGTCTATTTCTTTTAAGATTTTTATAGGTTTTGAATCGTTTTTGTAAAGAATTTTGTTTTTGATGTTAAAAATTAAATTTTGAACGTCTTTTTTTATGCTTTTTTGAAACAAAATGCTTTTTAAGTTAATTATAAGCATAAAAGCAATGCTAAGTATAAAAAATATTCCCAAAAATACTGCTATCCATACTGCATTTGGCAGTGTAATGTTAATTCCCATGATTGAAAAAGTGCTAAAAGAATTATTTTGGGTATAAACAAGAAGAGAAACTAACGCTATAAAAATTAAAGAAAAGATAAAGTATTTTTTCATTTGCCTTCTTTCTCGATTATTTCTCTACATATTATACAATATTTTGCATGAGGTTTTATTTTTAATCTTTCTTCTTGAATTGGCTCTTCGCACATTTCGCAAATGCCATATCTTCCTTCTTCTATTTTTTTTAAGGCTTCTTCTATTTCGGCAAGTTCTTTTTTTTGGTTTAAGTAAATTTGATAGTCTCTTCCGCTATCCATGCTTGCCGCTGCAAAATCCCCCTCGTCTTTAATTTCGCATTTATTGATATCGTTTATTTCACTTGAGATGTTAAATAATATTTTTTCAAGTTCTGCTTTTCTTATTAAAAGCATTTCTTTAAAATGTAAAACGTTTAAACTCATTCTTTCTCCTTTTTATTTATGGTATGGATGGTTATGTTTTATACTAAGAGCTCTGTAAATTTGTTCAAATAGCACTAATTTTGCTATTTTGTGACTCATGGTAAGAGGACTAAGAGAAATGTTAAGCCCTTTTTTTTTAAATTCCTCATCAAATCCATAAGCTCCCGCTATAAAGAAATTAATGGTTGAGTGTTCAAAAAGTTTTGAAAACTCTATGCTATCTACTAGTTTTCCTTCTGGAGTTAGAATAATATTAAAGCCGTTATTGGCATATTTTTCAAAAATTTTTGAATATTCTTTTTGGGGAGTTTGAGTTTTTGATAAATTTTTTGAATATAAAGTAATATTGCTTACTTTTGCAAATTGGGAAGATTTTTTTATGAATTCTTCGATTTCTTTTTTGAAATCTTCTTTTTTTTCAATCGAATAGACGTTAATTTGCATATATCGCTTCCTACTACTTTAAATTTTGCTGGAATTTTATCATAAATTTTAACTCCTCCGATAATTACTACGGGGTGATTAGAATATTTTATAAGTTCGATAATTTTTTCCCCTAATATGTTTGAAGTCTCTTTTGTTGAAGTTTTGCGATATGCTCCAAGGCCTATATAACTAAGTGGAAGTTTATTGGCTTGTAAAATTTCTTTTTTGTTGTGAGTTGATAAGCCTATGATAGATTTTGGGTTTATTGAATTTTTGCATATTTGAAATTTTTTGTTTTTTATTTTCCATTTTCCGTTTTTAATTGCATCAATTATTTCAAAAGGGGATACGCTATAGATATTACATAAATTTTGAAGGTCTTCTTGTCCAATATGAATTCCATCGGCATGTTCCAAAAGTTCGATCGTATCATTTACAATTAAAGTTTTTTTCCAATATTTTCTTATTTCAAGTAGGCGAGAGTATTTTTCTTCTAATGAAGCATTTTTATCTCTATATTGTAAAATTTTTGCTTTTAATCCTTTTGCCGTTTTAATAAAATCTTTTATGGAAATATCGTATTTTTTTAAAGTATCAAAATCAAGAAGCGCGTAAAGAGCCATGATTATCCTTTAAATTTAAAGGCATTGAAGGAAACATTGAAATATCTTTTTTGAAAAAGTTCTTTTGTAGGTTTAAATATAAAAAGTTTAATTAAAAATTGAGATATAAAATTATGCATTTTTTAATGTAAATTTTAATAAATCAGCTATTGTTTTTTTAAGCTTGCTTCTTTTTACTACCATGTCAATAAGTCCATGTTCAAGCAAAAATTCCGCTCTTTGAAAGCCTTCTGGTAAATCTTCTCCAATAGTTTGTTTTATAACTCTTGGACCGGCAAATCCAATCATAGCTCCCGGCTCTGCTATAATAAAATCTCCTAAAAATGCGAAACTTGCGCTAACTCCTCCAAAAGTTGGATCTGTTAAAACCGAAATGTAAGGCAATTTATGCTCTGCTAAACTTGCCAAAGCCGCGCTTGTTTTTGCCATTTGCATTAAAGAAAATGTAGATTCTTGCATTCTTGCTCCACCGCTTGTTGAAACGATTACGAGTCCTTGATTTTTATCTATTGCTCTTTTAACAGCTCTTACTATTTTTTCTCCTTCGACGCTTCCTAGGCTTCCTCCCATAAAGTTAAAATCAAATACTACAAGTTGCGTAGGTATTCCGTTTATTTTACACTCTCCCGCTATTGCTGAACTTTTTCTTCCGGTTTTTTTGTAATTTTCTTCTATTCTTTTTTTATAGCTTTTTTTATCTACGAAATTTAATGGATCAGTAGGTTCTAAATTTTTGTCGTATTCTACAAAAGTTCCTTCATCGGCTAGTAATTTTATTCTATTTTCTATATTCATCCTAAAATGATATCCGCATTTTGGACAAGTGTTGTTTTCTTTTTGAACTTCTTTATAAAAGCTAATAGCCCCGCATGCTGGACATTTTATCCAGGTAGTTGATTTTTCTTGCGTTGGTTGAGGGCGTTTGAATTTTTTTAAGAAATCGCTAAAACCCATTTGTTATTCCTTTATAATCGATACAATTTCTTCTAAATTTTTATAATCTGGCGCCATTACTATTAAATCGTCTTCAAAGTGCCAAAAACAGTCGCTATTATAAAATTTCGCTGCTGCTATATCAAATTCTCTAATTTCTCCTTTATAAATTACCGCTTTGCTTTTTTCTCCATATGCTAAAGATAAACTTAAAGCTCCCGGAGCTCTAAATTTTAAACCGTGTTTATGTAATTTTTCTACGATATCCGGATTTTGATAAGCTTTTTCAAAGATTACGACATCTCTTCTAAAAGTAGCTGAAAATGGTTTTCTAAACAAATTATCAAATTTTTTGCCGTTTTCATCTCTTATAAAATAATCTCCATTGCTCAAATTTACAATAACACTTGCTATATCTTCAAAATAAATGCTAGTTCCAAAATATGGAATATTGTTTGATACGTTATAGCTTCCATCGATTGGGTCTATTATTATGGTTTTGTCTTTTGAATTATCTATAAAACCTGCTTCTTCGCTTAAAATATTTCCAAATTCGCTTAGTTTTTCTATTAAAATTTTTTCTGAGATTAAATCTATATTTAAACTTCTATCTCCTCCAAATCCGATGCCTTTTTCTTCGAATAAATTAAGTTCTTCATGTAAAGCTCTTATTATTTTTAAAGAACAGCAAAGAGCCGAGTCTATAAAGTTTTGAGATAGGCTCATTTTTCTCCTCCTAAATTTGGCCAAGGAATTGGATTAAACTCTTTATCAAATACGCTTGGAGTTCCTCTTGCTCCAAGTTCCATGGCGGCTTTTTTTGCTTTATTTAATTTTTCGTTGAATTTTTTAATTTCTTCTTTTGTTGGATGATAATTTTTCCATTCTTTGTTTCCGCTAAGTACGGCTTTTAATCTTTCATACTTTTCTTTATCGTTTTTTCCAGCTAATATGTAATAGCTCATAGCTTTTGCGTCTTTGTGGAAAGGTAAAGGCATTAATATTACATGAACTTTATAATTTTTTTCAAGTAATTCTTTTTTTTGTTTTTCCATCATTCTACAGAATGGACATTCTGGGTCTGTTATTAAATAAATTTCCTTATCTCCTTTTCCAAAAGTAAACATTACTCCTTGTTTAATAATTTCGGTATTTTTTGGAAAATTTGGAAGAACTACTTGCTTTGTTTTATTGTTTATTACTTTCCCTAATATGGTATATTTTTTATCTTTGGTTACATAAATAATGCCTTTTCCTCTTGGAGTATCAAGTTCTACAATATAAAAGCCTTCTTTTTGGGTAGCTTTTATTTTTATTTTTTTGTCTTTTAAAAGCGGAGCTATTTGATTGTAAATAGGTGTGGATTTTAAAATGTTAATTGTTTCTTTTTGAGGTAATAGTTTATCAAAAGAAAATAAGCTTACCGCTATTATTGAAGTTAATAAAAATTTTTTCATTTAATCTCCTTTAATATTTTCTCTACTACTTCTTTTGGATTTTTTGCCTTGTATATTGGTCTTCCAACTACAATGAAATCAACCATGTTTTCTTTTGCCATTTTTAAGTCGGCTACTCTTTTTTGATCGTTGCTTTCTTCTTTAAACGGTCTTATTCCGGGAGTTAAAGTAATAAAATCGTTTGAAGTTTCTTGTTTTATTTTTTTGGATTCCCAAACGCTACATACTACTCCATCAAGTCCGGCTTTATAAGCTGTTTTTGCAAATTCTATGGCTTTTTTTTCCAAATCTTCGTTATAGATTTTTTTGAATTCTTCGTTTTCAAAGCTTGTAAGTGCGGTTACTGCTAATACAAGAGGTCTTGTTTTAAATTTAGAGAGTCTATTCATTACTTCTTCCATAGCTCTTTTGCCGCTACTTGCATGAACGTTAAACATTTGTACATCAAGCTTTGCTATTTCTTCGGCGCTATCAGCCATTGTATTTGGAATATCATAAAGTTTTAAATCCAAAAATACATTATAGCCTAAATTTCTTAATTTTTTAATAAATTCGTTTCCATCTCTTATATAACTTCTAAATCCGACTTTTAGCCATAAATTATCGGAAAATTCTTTTAATTCGTTTGCTAATTTTAAATTTGCTTCTTGACTTGGATTATCAAGTGCTATACATAGTTTCATTAAATTTCCTTTATTTGTCTACTTTTGGTAAGGTTATACCTTTTTGCCCGTGGTATTTTCCTTTTTTGTCTTTATAACTAGTTTCGCATATTTCATCATCGGCGCTAAGAAAGATTAATTGAGCTATCCCCTCGTTTGCATAAATTTTAGCTGGGAGCGGAGTAGTATTGCTTATTTCTATGGTAATATGACCTTCCCATTCCGGTTCAATTGGAGTTACGTTTACTATAATTCCGCATCTTGCATAAGTGCTTTTTCCTACGCATATGGCAAGAACGTCTCTTGGCATTTTAAAATATTCTATACTTCTACATAAAGCAAACGAATTTGGAGGAATAATGCAATCGCCTTTTATTTTTACTACATTTCTTTCATCAAAATTTTTTGGATCTACTATTGTAGAGTTTATGTTTGTAAAAACCATAAATTCATCACTTACTCTTATATCGTATCCATACGAACTAACCCCATAGCTTATAATGCCGCTTCTTACTTGTTTTTCTTCAAAAGGAGTTATCATTCCAAATTCTTTTGCCATGCGCCTAATCCATTTGTCTGATTTAACTCCCATTTTTATCCTTGTTTTTTAAAATTGTATCAAAAATATGTTATCATTTTAAAAGTTTGGGTTATAAATTTTTGAAGGAGAAATAATGGATTTGAAAGATTTAAAAAGGCTTCTTGAAGCGTTTGATAAGTCAAAAACAAATATTTTAGAACTTGAAACAAATGATTTTAGAATTTATCTTGATAAATCGACAAATGCAAATGTTACTCCTCAAGTTCAAGTGCAAAACGAGCCTCAAGAAAAAGTTGTTCAAAAAATTGAAGCAAAGCCTGAATGCGAGGTTGAAGGAGATATTATAACTTCTCCAATGGTTGGAACTTTTTATCAAGCTCCAAGTCCTGATAGTCCTCCTTATGTAAAAGTAGGAGATAAAGTTAAAAAAGGTCAAACTTTGTGTATTATTGAAGCTATGAAAATTATGAACGAGCTTGAAGCTGAATTTGATTGCGAAATTTTAGAAGTTTTAGTTGAAGATGGTCAGCCTGTAGAATTTGATACGCCACTTTTTAGGGTAAAAAGGCTTAGCTAATGAAAAGAATTTTAATTGCAAATAGAGGAGAAATCGCTCTAAGAGCAATAAGAGCCATTCATAAGTTAGAAAAAGAAGCGATTTGTGTATATTCAAAAGCGGATAAAAATGCAATTTATTTGGAATTTGCCGATGGAGCTATTTGTATTGGGCCTGAAAAAAGTGCCGATAGTTATTTAAACATTCCTGCCATTATTACTGCTGCCGAAATGACAGAATGCGATGCTATATTTCCGGGATATGGATTTTTAAGTGAAAATCAAACTTTTGTTGAGGTTTGTAAAGCTCATAATATAAAATTTATTGGACCTTCTTTGGAAGTTATGGAACTTATGGCAGATAAGTCTAAAGCTAAAGAAGTAATGAAAAAAGCCGGAATTCCAGTAATTCCAGGAAGCGATGGAGCTATTAGAGATGTTGAAGAAGCTAAAAAAATTGCTCGTGAGATTGGATATCCTGTAATTTTAAAAGCTGCAGCTGGAGGCGGCGGTAGAGGAATGAGAGTAGTTGAGAATGAAGGTTATTTGGAAAATGCGTTTTTAGCGGCTAAAAACGAAGCAGCAAGTGCGTTTGGCGATGATACCATTTATATGGAAAAATTTATTCAAAAGCCAAGACATATTGAAGTTCAAATTTTAGGAGATAAACACGGAAATGTAATTCATCTTGGAGAGAGAGATTGTTCTTTACAAAGACGCCATCAAAAATTAATTGAAGAATCTCCTGCTGTTATTCTTGATGAAGCTACTCGCAAAAAATTACACGAAACGGCTGTAAAAGCAGCAAAAGCAATTGGCTATTATTCGGCTGGGACTATTGAATTTTTAGTAGATGAAAATTTGAATTTTTATTTTATGGAAATGAATACAAGGCTTCAAGTAGAGCATCCAGTAAGTGAAATGGTGACTGGAGTTGATTTGGTTGAATGGATGATAAGAATTGAAGAAGGCGAAAAAATTCCATCTCAAGAAGAAATAGAATTTAGAGGCCATGCAATTGAGTGTAGAATATTAGCTGAAGATCCAGAGAAATTTATTCCAAATCCGGGTAAAATTCAAAAACTTTACATTCCTGGTGGAAAAGATGTAAGAGTTGATACTCATATTTATGCTGGATATATTATTCCTCCATATTACGATAGTATGATTGCCAAAGTTATAACTTGGGGTAAAGATAGAAATGAAGCTATAAAAGTTATGAAAGAGGCTTTAAGAGAATTTAAAATTACTGGAATTAAAACTACCATACCTTTTCATTTAAAAATGCTTGAAAATGAAGACTTTTTAAACAATAACTACGATACTAAATACCTTGAAACTAAGGGATTAGCTTAAAAGATTTAAGCTCTCCCTTTAGAGTTCCTATTTTTAAAACGTTTAAAACTTTTCCTTTAAGTGTAACCCAATTGCTTGAATTGATATCTAAAAATAAGATTCCTTTATCGCCGGCGAAAACTTTATTGTAAAGGTTAGCTTTTATTTTTATGATTTTACCTTTTTTTAGTATATCTACATCTACTCTTCCTGTGTGTTCTTCTCCTCCAAGAGCTTTAAATGTTTGATGATTGTTTTTTAGAAGTTTTGGAAGATTAAAATAAAGCGTTAAAACGTCATTTTTTGCAAAATAAGGCATATTTTTTTTATATGCGAATTTATCGTTGTAATAAGTGATTTTGGTTATTTTTTTGTTTTTGTAGTCAAATTCGTATATTGCTAAATATTTTTTTTTGTGATTGTGTCTAATTATTAGTTTTATAAATTTTTTTGGTATTAAAATTCCGTTTTTAACGATTCCTTCTGAAGTGTAGTATTGTTCTACGTTTGCGATTGATTTGATAAAACCGGTTGTTGTTGTATAAGTTGAAATTTTATAATGGGTTTGATTTACTTCGTATTTTGCTTTTATAATTGCTACTTCTTTAAATATTCCAAATCTTGCCGAATATTTGGCAAGCATTGTTTTTGAATATGCTAAAATGGCAATTATTAAAAGTAATATTACTCTCATAAATGACCTTTTTTATCAATTATATCAAAAAGGAAGAAAATGAAAATAGTTTTTTTGGATGCTTTAACGCTTGGAGATGTTGATTTGGATAGATTTAAAGAATTTGGTGAAGTTGTTATTTATCAAACTACAAAAAAAGAAGAAACTTTAAATAGAGTAAAAGATGCTGATATTGTGGTTACTAACAAGGTAGTAATTGATAAAGAGATAATGGATGAGAGTAATATTAAATTTATTCAAATAGCGGCTACTGGTATGAATAATGTAGATTTGGAATATGCTAAAAAAAAGAAAATTTTGGTAAAAAATGTGGCTGGATATTCTACAAATTCCGTAATACAACATACTTTTGCGTTGGTTTTTGGGCTTATTAATAAAATTTGTTATTTTGATAAATATACAAGAGAAAAGTATCCAAATAGCGAAATTTTTACCCATATTCAAAATTGGTTTGAAATAAATGGAAAAAAATGGGGAATAATTGGACTTGGCGAAATTGGAAAAGGAGTAGCAAGAGTAGCCAAAAGTTTTGGGGCTAATGTAGTTTATTATTCTACAAGCGGAAAAAATAACGATAAAGAATTTAAAAGAGTAAGTTTGGATGAGGTTTTAAAAAGCGATATTATTACTATTCACGCTCCTTTAAACGAAAATACTAAAAATCTTTTAAATTACGAAAAACTCGAGAAAATTAAAAATGGAGCTATTTTAGTAAATGTAGCAAGAGGAGGAATTATAAACGAAAAAGATTTAGCAAAGATTTTGGAGAAGAAAGATATTTTCGTAGGGCTTGATGTTTTTGAAAAAGAGCCAATTGAAAAAGATAATCCTTTATTAGAATTTAAGGAAAAAACTCTTCTTTCTCCTCATGTTGCATGGACGAGTAAAGAAGCAAGAGAAAAGTTGGTAAATGGAATTTATGAAAATATTAAAAATTATTTGTCGAATTTTTCCAAGTGATTTGATTTGATTACTTTTTTTAGAATTTTTACATATTCTTCTTTTAGTTGAGAATAGTTTTTTAAAGTAGAAGCCGCAATTAAGCCTGTAAATTTTTTATTTTCTTTTTTATATTGATATCTTAGTTCTCTAAATTCTTTATAAGCTGGATTTCTGTTTAAATTTCTCATATAAGTTTTTATACTTGCCTCTATGCTTGGAAATATTTTTATTGAATAATTTATTTCGATATGTTCGTATTTGCTTTTAGGTTTTATTCCTTTATTTGAATATTCCCAATGTCCAAATAAGTTATTTGCTATTTTAACGAATCTGCTTTTTCCCCATCCGCTTTCGATTGCCGCTTGTGCTAAAGCTAATGATGGAGGAATTGTGTCTATTTTTTTTAAAAATTCTTCTTTGTTGGTTATATCTTTTATTTTATATGTTTTTGCTATTTTTGCGAGAAATTCTACTTTTTTTGGATTTAAAAGAAAATATGGGTCGTTGAAAATATTTATGATTTTTTTTCTAAGTTTTAAAATTTGTTGATTTTCTTTTTGAATTAGGGGCAGTAAAATTTCACAAAAGGCTTTTTTTTGTTGTTTAATATTTTTTATTTTGTAATACCAAGAAGGAAAAGCCGCATATAAGTTGATTATGAATAAAAATCCTATTAATTTTTTCATAAAAATCCTTAAAATAGCGTTGGTTCAAGAGCTTTTAGTTTGTAACTTTTTCTATGAATATCACAATATCCGTATTTTTTAATAAGTTCGATATGTTCTTTTGTTATGTATCCTTTGTGTTTTTTAAAGTTATATTGTGGATATTGTTTATCCATTTCCATCATAAATCTATCTCGGCTAACTTTTGCTAATATGCTTGCTGCGCTGATTTCTTTGATTTTGTTATCTCCTTTGATTATAGGTACAATTTCTTTTACTCCAAAAGAGCTATTTCCATCAAATAAATATTTTTTTGCTTTTATTTTGTTTTTTATTTCTATAAGAGCTGATTTTATTGAAAAAGATAATCCTTTTTTATCAATCGTTTTATTGTCTATAAATACGATATGATAAATTGAGTTTTCTTTTATTATTTCAAATAGCTCTTCTCTTTTTTTTGGGGTTAATTTTTTTGAATCTGCTAAATCTTTAACCCATTCGTTTTTTTCTATAAAAGCACACCCGGCGACAACTAATGGTCCTGCTATTGGTCCTCTTCCTGCTTCGTCTATTCCGCAAATCTCCAAGTTGTAAATGGTTTCACCTCCACTTTAAATTTTTGCGATTTTATTTCAAATTCGTTTGAAATTGTAATGATGTCAAGTTGTTTTATTCCGTTTATTTTTTTTATTTTTTCTTTTACCACTTCTTCATCGGCAAAAGGAAGTACTAAAATGCCTTTTTCTTCTTCTGGAATGTAGAAAGTTAGATTGTCTTTATAAAAAATTTCTTTGTGTTTTAATTCTAAAAAGATAATGTTTTCAAAGGTAAATTGAATATTTTTTCGATTTGTGAGAATGTTTTTAAAAGCAAAATTGTAAGCGTAAAATTTTTTGGGTGATTTTGGAGAGTTGAATTTATTTACTTCGTAAATAATTTTGTTTTTGATTAGTTCGTTTGTAATGTTATATACACTATCTTTGCTGATTTTTATCTCTTTTTTAAGAATTTGGTAAATCTGATAAAGAGTGAATTTTTCTCCAATATGGGAAAAAAAGAATTTTAATATCGTATTATTGTAGGGTAAAAGTTCAAGGGTTTCTTTTAAGTATTCATCTCTAAAATATTCTTCTGAGAAAATCCTTGGAAAATTTCCAAGTCTTAAAAATTTATCAAAACACTGATTAACGTTAGTTGTGCTTTCAAATGCAAAAAATTCCTCAAAATCTAAACCTTTAAGTTCTATATGTTTAAAATTTGGTAATTTTATGTTTTTGGAAGATATAATAAAGGTTGGAATTTGAGGAATTGGAATCGAAAAGTCAAAGTTATCAAAAATGATTAAATCGTAATTTTTTATATCAAAATCTTTTTCTCTATAATCTTCAAAATCGAAATATTTATATTTGCCTTTGAAATTTTTTAAAAAATTAAAAACTAAAAATGTTTTTCCTACTCTTTTTGGACCGGTAATGATTGTGTTTTCGTATTTTAGTTTGACTTTTCTATCAAAAATTTTTTTTGGTAGGTTCAAAAATCTCCTTTTATTTCAATTTAATGTATTATAACACAAAAATTATTACGCCCAAAAGTGCGATTATGCTTTCAACTAAAAATAGGTAATTTCCATATAATATTCCAGCTAAGATGCTTCCAATAAACGCCGCTATTCCATAAGCGATTCCAGCGTAAAATTGTTGAGCTAAAGTTTTGTTTTCATAGGTTTTGTTTAGATACAAAAGCGCTGATGTGTGGAATAAGGCAAAAGAAAATGCGTGAATTGTTTGGGAGAGAGCAATTAAAATGAGATTTGAAGGAAAAAGATATAGTATTAACCAGCGAATGGAGGTAAGAAAGATAGAAAGTTTTATCCAAAAGATTGGTTCTTTTTTGTTAATAAATTTATGTTGAATTAAAAATATTATAATTTCGGCCATAACTCCAATGGCAAATAGCCATCCAATCCATTCTTTGGATATGCCGTGTTTTGTAACGTAAATTGTAAAGAAACTATAAAATCCTCCAAAACTAATTTGTAATAAAATAACGGCTATCCAAAATTTCCATTCTTTAAATAAATTAAATTTTGTAGAGCTTTTTTTAATGGTTTTATCTTCTAAAAAAAATAGCGAAAAAATATTTGTTAAAATTAGCAAAATTACAAACGCAATTAGTAGATTAAAATTAATATAGCCTCCAATTATTCCAAATAACATAAATCCTATGCTTCCAAAAAGTCTGCTTTTGCCGTATTTTTCTTTTAGTTTCTCTATTGAGATAGCTTCTATATATGGGAAAATAATTGCAAAAGAACTTCCAAGGATAAAGAAAAACAAACTAATTAGATAAAAATTTTTGCTAAAAAGAAGGATTGAGCTTAAAGAAGAGATTAAGATTCCAAAAATAAAATCTTTTTTTGTTAAAGGTTTTTTTAAATATATAAAAGGGATTATAAATCTGGCAATAGGCATCATGGAAAAAATTATTCCAATTTGAGTGGGAGAAAAAAAGGAGGAAAAATATTTTGGTAAAAAGATTACATAATCTCCAATAAGAGCAAAGAAAAGAAAATAATAACTACTAACTAAGTAAAAAAATTTACTTTTCAAATTTATTGATTGCCTCTACTACCTGGTTTTATAGGTGTGCTTCCAGCTTTACATAATGGGCAATTTTCAGGCTCATAAGTTTCGAATTCAAAATTTCCTAATGTAAATAAAGGTAAATTTTTTGGCAATTTACACTCTTTTTTATCTGGACAAATACCTCTATTTGCGATTGCGGCAAATCCAACTATTTTACCTCCTCTTTTTTCGATTTCTCTTGCTGCTTCCATGGCGCTTCCGCCAGTTGTAATAATATCTTCGCAAATAAGTACTCTTTCGTTTGGTTTTACTTCAAATCCTCTTCTAAGTTCCATTTTCCCATTTTTTCTTTCAGTAAAAATAAATCTTACTCCAAGAGCTCTTGCTAATTCGTATCCAATAAGTAAGCCTCCTATTGCAGGAGAACATACGGTATCTACTTCAATTTGTGATTGTATTTTTTTTGCCAAAGCCTTTGCTATTTTTTCTGCAACTTCTGGATATTCAAGTACTCTTGCACTTTGAAGATAATATTGACTATGTTTTCCGCTACTTAAGAGAAAATGACCTTTTAATAAGGCATTATATTTTTCGTAAATTTCTTTTATGTTTATTTCCATTTTTATCTCCACTAAACTTTCATAACGTCTTCAATTTTTTTATTTACGATTTCATCTACCTTAGCTACAAATTCATCTGTTATTTTTTGAACTTCATCAAGTCCTCTTTTTTGTTCGTCTTCAGTGATTAATTTATCTTTAAACATTTTTTTGATTTTATCGTTTGCTTCTCTTCTTACGTTTCTAATTGCGATTTTTGCTTTTTCTCCAAATTCTTTTGCTTTTTTTGCTTGTTTTTTTCTTTCTTCTTCCGTCATTGGCGGGAAATATAATTTTATGGTATCTCCATCATTATTTGGATTTGCCCCAACGTTTGCTTCTTGAATTGCTTTTTCAATATCGTTTATAATTGATTTATCCCATGGGCTTATTACTATTGTAGTTGCATCTACCGCGTTTATGTTTGCTACTTGATTTAGAGGAGTTGGTGCTCCGTAATATTCAACTTTTACTCCATCTAAGACATTAATTGAAACTCTTCCGGTTCTTAGCGTATTTAAATCTTTTTTTAAAACTTCAATGCTTTTTTGCATGTGATCTCTTGCAAATTCAAACACTTCATTCATTTTTCCTCCTTTAAAATTAATTTTGAAATTATTTTATAATTATACCTTATGATAATTCTGTTTCTGTATTTTCGCAAATTAAAATTTGGAGTGTAAGAGAAGCTTTTATTTTGCGTTTTAATTTTTTTCCATCCAAGACTTGTTATATAGATGTATACATAAGGCAAATTTTCTTCAAGCGTTCCCGAAATTTCAATAATTTTATTTTTGTTTTTTTTAATTGTTAGATTTTTTAGATGTAATTTTTTTAGTTTTAATTTTTCTAAAAAGTTTACTTTACCAGTAAGAGCGATTCTATCAAGATCGTTTATTTGACTTGTATAATCAATGGCTCCTACATTTTGGTTTGTAATTATTGGAAAAAACTTATTAATAATTTTTTTTACTCTTTCGTTATATTCTCCGTAAGGATAAGCGTACATTTTAGGAACATATCCTACATATTTTTTAAAAGCGTTTATTGCTTTTTTAGTATCTTTTATAATTTCTTTATTGTTAAGCATTGGGAGATGAGGATGAGCCCAGCTATGAACACCAAGCTCTCCATATTTTGCGCATTCTTTTACTTGTTTCCAATTCATAAAATCGCCCCAGTGTTGAGTAGTGGCTTTGGTGTAAACGAAAAGAGTAAAAGGATATTGGTATTTTTTAAAAAGAGAAAGACCGTTTTTGTAAAAGCTTTTGTAACTATCATCAATTGTAAAAACTACTATTTTATTAAGAGGCTTTTTTTCTTTTATCAATTTTACTAGGGTGGAGAGTTTTACTACTTTATAATCATGTTCTTTTAGGTATTTTAAATATTTTTCTAATTCTTTGCTGGGAGTATTGGTATAAGGATATCTAAAATCATCTATTCTATGAAGTACAAAAATATGAGCTTGTGCAAAAAGAAAAATTGGTAAAAAAAGAAAAAAGAATTTCATTTAATCGGTGCTTGAGGAATTGGAATTTGTTTTACTTTTACTCTCTCAAGAGCCGAAGTATTTGCTTGTTTGTTATAAAGATATACGAGTGTTAGGGTGTTTAATACAAATAAAATTCCTAAAAACATTGTAGCTTTTGTTAAAAAGTTCATAGGACCTCTAGCGCCAAATACCGAGTTGTTTGAAGAGCTATACGCTCCAAGCCCCATTGATTCTGAGCGTTGAAGCAACACTAGTATTGTAATTGTAATTACTAAAACTATTTGAATAATCATTAAAATTCCCGTCATCTATGACCTTTTTTGTTAAAATTATAACAAAAATAAAAAAATAAAAAATGAATGGTTTTGAAAAGTTTGCTCATACTTATGGAAAATATAACATAATTCAGAAAAAAATTATTAAAAAGTATGTTTATGAGCTTGAAAATAGAATCGTTGATTTGGGATGTGGTAGCGAAGGGCTTTGTAAATATCGAAAGTTTGATTTCTATTTGGGAATAGATAATAGCTATTCTATGTTAAAACGTAATCCTTGTAAAAGCGTTTTGATGGATTTTAATAAAAAAGAGACTTATGAATTTATAAAAACTTTAAATTTTGAGCAAATTGTTTCTTTTTCGGCTCTTCAATGGGCTAAAGATTTGAAATTTGTGTTTAGAGAAATTAAAAATTTAAATAGAAAGTTTTTTTTGGCGATTTTTACTTCAAATACATTTAAAACACTTCATTCTTTTTTAAATATCTCTTCTCCTATTTATTCAAAAGAAGAAATTTTAAAAGCGTCCGAAATTTTAAGTCCGAATATCGAAATTTTAAAATACAAAATGGAATTTAAAACTCCAAAAGAAATGCTTGAATATATAAAATTTTCTGGAGTAAAAGGAAAAGTTAAAGCAAACCCGATTAGGGTAAAAAAGTTTTTAAAAGAATTTCCTTTTAATTTTTTGGAATTTGAAATAATAGTTTTAAGATAGGTTGTTTTTTACGGTAATAGTAGGACCCTCAAGAAAACTGTGTAAATCCAGAAATAAGTTGTTAAAATAAAAAATAATATTGAAAGGATTTACACATGGAAATTTTGAATCTTGAAGAATATAAAAGAAGACTTGAATTAGGAAATCCAGTAACAATAGAAGAACTTGAAAATGAATTGAAAGTATTAATCAAAGAAATGATTGAGGCTGCAACCCAGGGTGATCTTACAGCTCATTTAGGCTATGAAAAGAATGAAAAATCAGATACTGATAATTATAGAAACGGATATTCTAAAAAGAATCTAAAGTCAAAATACGGGGAAATAGAAGTAAATATTCCAAGGGATAGAAATTCAATGTTTGAACCAAAACTTGTAAAAAAGAGACAAAGACTATTAGACGGGACGGAAGATTTAATTTTATCCTTATATGTAAAAGGAATGAACGTAAAAGAGATACAACACTATCTTGACGATTTATACGTATATGAACTCTCAATCGAAACAATTTCAAACATTACGAGAGGATATTGGAAAAAGCGATAGAATGACAAAATAGACCCTTAGAACTAATATATCCCATTATTTTTATGGATGCGACCGTACTAAAAATAAGAGTGGAAAGAGTTATAAAAAATACGGCATGTTACATAATGCTTGGAATTAACCTTGAAGGGAAAAAAGACATTTTAGGCATATGGATAGTCGAAGAAAACGAAACTTCCAAATACTGGCTTTCAATTCTTAATGAAATAAAAAACAGAGACGTGGTGATGTATTAATATTTTCAATAGACGGACTGAACGGATTTAACAAAGCTATAAAAGCGGTATACCCAAAAACTGAAATTCAAAGATGTGTTGTTCATCAGATAAGAAATTCATTAAAGTTTGTATCTTACAAAGACAGAAGAGAAATAGCTAAAGATTTAAAATCTATTTATCAAGCAGATACAGAAGAATTTGCCTTTCAAAATCTTGAATATTTCAATGAAAAATGGTCTAAAAAATATCCTCATATAGAATCATTAAATTCTATCATAAAAAGAAAACCAAAGCAAAAAGGCTCGTTTCCTTCAAAAGAAACTGCTTTTAAAGTCCTTTTTACTTCAACACAGGAGGTGATGGAAAAATGGAAAAGCTTTAGAATCAGAAACTGGTAGGAAATTTATCCACAGCTTGTTATTTATTTCCAGGATATTTTAGTAAAATACATTTAAGGTTTAAGTATGAGGTTTACGGTTTACACAGTTAATCTGATGGGCTCTGTTATTATTTTAAAAACTTTATCTTCATCAACAATTGTTCTAATATAAGGTCTTCTAAATTTTCTTGAAAGATTTGCATATATAACTTTCTTTGGATTTGGTGACTCAATAATACCTGCGTCCACCATTTGTTTATACATCAAAATTATTCCGTTAGGAAGTTTATTTATTTAAATTTTACAAATCCTTCATCATTATAAGGCATATATCCATAATCTCCTGCAAAGAGGTCTTTTCCAGTAACAATCTGCGGAAAAGGTTATTTTAGAGGCCTTTTTTGTAACTTCTAAATCTATGGTATTTTTGTTTCCACTACTTTATAAGGCTTTGTAAATGTAATTTTACATTCATCTTTTGAGAATGGCATATTACTTTTGATTGTAGCTATACCTACAATAGTATTATCATTAGCACTAATATTTTCTCTTATTGTAGTTTGATTCCATAGTTTTACGTCTCTTTTGCTTGTGATTATATCTCCAAATAAATTTACATGTGTTTTTACAAAATTTTTAACTTCTTCTTTGGTTATCTTTTGATTATCAATTGGGTCTTTTTTTACAAACGAATATTTTTTATATTCTACTTTTTGAGTTTCACAAGTTTTAGGTTGAAGACTCGCACCATTTCCGACACATCCTAAAAATGAAAATCTATTGCTGCACTTGTAAGTCCTAATAGTATTTTTCTTTTCATTCTAACTCTTTTTATTTATTTTTTTAGGATTTATATCCAATAAATCAGCCAAAAACTGTCGTTGAATAACTTTTGCTTTTTACATAAGTGTTTCCAAATTACAACTAAATGCTTCATTGCCGGATATTCTACACCAACAACTCCCGCTAATACATAACCGTTTGTTCCGTTTTTACTTCCAATGCTATCGGAAAATTCAACATATCCCGCTTTTACTCCCGTATAGGCTCTTGTATTGCAGCTAAAAGTGTCGGAGCAACCATAAAACTTGCTTCTGTATATGTAGTATCTCCGCTTGAGTTTTCATAATTTAACTTTCCATAGTTGATCTCAAATCCGTACTCCATACCCCAAGCACCTGCATCACCGATATCTTTATGAATTGTGTATCCTAATCCATAAATAAGTTCGCTATCTAAACCGCTATTAGAAATGTCAATGTTTTTTACTTGCAACTGAATTGTTTTTTCTTTTTGCCCGAGATAAACAATACTTCCAGCAAATGCACTTGTACCTAAAACTGCACTTATTACTGCAACCGATAAAATTTTTTTCATATTCCACTCTTTTAATTATTTTTCTTTGATAAATACCATTCTAAAAGAACTCTCAAGACCGTTTACTACCTGAGTAAGTTTTCAACTAGCTTTATTCATTTTGGCTAACGTTCTTCCTTGACATTTGCCTCCACAGAGCTTAACGTCATCTCCTAATACACCATAAATAATACGACTGGTGCATTTTGCTGTAGAAAAGCAAATGGTTTATTCAATTCTTTTAGCATAAATACTGCTTACTAAAATCCCACCAATTAAAGCTGCACTAAGAAAAAGCTTATTCACCTTGCACTTTTTGCTTCGTAATTACAAATTGAGATGATTATTATATCTAATTATCCTTTCTCATAAGTTTTAAATTAACAATTTTTTAAGGAATTAAATTTGAGATGAAACAGGATAAATTACTTGAACTTCCATTTGATGAAAGTGTTGAAGAAAAAATTCATAGAAAAATTGGGGAAAATGTTAAAAAATTAAGAGAAAAACACGGTTTTACTCAAATGGAACTTGCCCAAGAACTTGGTTTTAAATCTGTTTCAGTAATTTTACAAGGAGAAATTTATAAAAATAAACAACATTTTAATATTATTCATATTGCTAAAATTGCTTGTGTATTAAAAGAACCGGTATGGAAGTTTTTTGAAGGGGTGGATGAGATTTTAAAGGAAAAGTGCAAATAATTTATTATAATTATTAATAAAACAATAAGGTAAAAAATGAGCCAACTAAATAGTAATCTTCCTTTTAGTAAAGCTTTAGAAAAAAAAGAAAATATTTTTTCTAGATTAAATAATTATTTAAACGAAATAGAAAAATACAAAACAGACTTTTCTGAACTTATTCATTTTTCTCTTAAAATAGAAAAAGTAAAAAATAATCAAATTGATAATCCTAATATTATCGCTATTGATAGTGCAAGAGGTATTCAAAGATATATAATTGGTAATTTTTATGCATTTACAAGTGTTGCGTATAAAGATAATAATTATGAAGACAATATTTCTGATTTTGACATAATAAGCTATGTTGAAGAGGAAGTAGAATTTGCAGATAGAATTTTAGAAGGCCTTTCTATGGGATCTGAAATAATAATTGCTACTAAAAAGTTAAAAGAAGGAAAATATGATTTTATCTTTATGGATGGCTCAATTTCTACATTCATTATAAAAATAAATTCAGCTATAACTGCAACTACAAATGCTAATGGTCCATTAGCTCAAAAAATGTACAAAAATTATTTTAGATTAATCAAAGATTTTATATTTTTACTTAATTCAAAAAGGGTTTTTTTTATACCAAAGGCTTCTCAAAAAGATGATTTAAAAGTTAATTTGTTAAAATGTGTAAAAGACAATAAAATGAAAGAAATAATAGAAAAAATAAGCGATATTAAGTTAACTCAATTAATATTAAACCCATTAGAATATATAAAAATAGAAGATCCTAAAGGACATCAGTATAATTTACATAATCCTTTTGAAAAGGATATAAATAAATTTATGAAATTTGAAGAACTCAAAAAACAATTAATCACTTTAGCTAATGAATTTAAAGTTTATTATTTTAAAGGAATAAGTAATTATTCATATAGAATTGAATCATTTTCAGATATTTTTCCTGAATCTATAATTGCACAGAATACTTTTTCAAAAAATTTTTATTTAATTCAACAAGCTGACAGAAAAGCAAAAGATTATGTAACTGTCTTATTACAAGAAAGTTTTCCACTTGAAGAACAAATAAGGTAATTAGTAAAAAGGAGAAAAAATGAATACTATAGGGCAAATCATTCCACCATTTTCTACTTCTAAAGTCAATATTGTTTTAAATAAAGATGTTATTACTCAAGGTGAACCTGTTTTAGGAAGATATTTAAAAATAAATTTTAAAAGAAAAAATAAAGAATGTATTGCATTATTAAGGTTGATTGAATTAACCACAGAAAACAGTTCAATTTTAAATAGTGAGATGGCAATAAATGCAAACTTGTTAGAAGGAGTTAAAGAAAAAATTCAAAGAAATGATATTCCAGTTGCAGTATGTGAAGTTTTAACAGCTTTTGAAAAAAATGAAGAAGAAAAAAGATACTACAGATTAAATTTAGACACTATTATACATTCATTAGAAAATGTAGAATTTGTAGAAGAAAATCTAATAAAAAAAATTATTTCTCATATAGAAGATGAAGTATTTTACATTGGAAAAGCTATTAATGAAAATTTTGATATTCCAGTAGTATTTAAACCATTTTCTATACTTAATGAAGCTTATCATATGTTAATTGTTGGTCAAACAGGTAGTGGTAAATCAACAGAAGCAAAAAAAATACTAGCAGCATATGCAAAAAATGATTGTCTTTATTCAAAAGAACATAAAGAATACAAAAGAATGAACTATCTTATACTTGACCCTGTAGGAGAATTTTCTAAATCATTTAAGGGTGAAGAAATGGGACATTTTCCTATAAATTTGAATGAAATTTGGGAAATTTTAGGTAAGGATGAAAATATAAAAATTTTTGGAATTGATAATATTGTATTTGATAATAATGATTGGAATATCTTTAAAGAATTAATGATAAGTGAAAAAGTTTTCGAACCAATTGGAATAAAGTACGAAGCAAATCAACTTATTACGATTAACGAAATAATTTCATTTTTAAGAAATCAACATAAAACATTACACGATTTATCTGAAATTTCTCCAAGAGAGTTAATTAATTTGATAAGAGATAGAATAAATATAATCTATTCAATGCAAAATAAAAGAAATGAAGTACGTAGTTTATTAAACAGTGAAGAAAATGTACATAATTTTTTAGTAAGATGGAATAATGTTATTCAATACTTTAATCCTGAAAATGAAAAGGAATCAATTCAATATATTATTTCTCAATTAGTTGAAAATTCAAATCAAACTATAGTTATTGATTTAAGTACATTAAAATGGGAAAATCCATTAAAATATATGATTACATATTCTATATTAGATAAGCTTATAAAAAAAGGAGAAGAAGTTTACAAAAATAGCGATGAAATATTAAATACATTAGTGGTATTAGACGAGGCTCATAGACTTGTACCTGCAAAGCTAAATAACCAAGAAGAAAATTATAAAGTAAAAACAAAAGAGAAAATAGTAACAGCATTCAGAGAAACCAGAAAATTAGGAATTGGTTGGATGGTGATTTCTACAAGAATTTCAAATATTGATACTGAAATTTGGGAACATTCTAGAGTAAAATTATTTGGATTTGGATTATCTACTGGTAAAGATGCTGAACTAATTAAAGAACTTTTTGGAAGAGAAGTATTGGAATTATACAAACAAAAAATAGGAGACCCTTATGATTTAATGGGAGAAAGAAAGCATAGATTTATGATAGATGGACCTGTGAATATAATTTCTAGAAAAATTCCTGAATTTTATGAAGCTTATAATTCTTATGATGATTTTAAAGACAAAAATAATTTGGATTCCTTTTTTATAGATTGTTAACTCTCTTTGGAAGCCATCTTTGCTTCCAATAGATAAAATGTTCTTCTAAAGGTTTAGAATTTAAATTAGGAATATCTGTTTTTAACAATAAAAAGTCTTTCCAGTTTTTCGCTAAAGGGGCAAAATAATATCCTCTTTTGATTGAATGTAAAGTTAGTTTGTTTTTGCTTAAGCCTAAAATTTTAAGACCTTCAGATACCACCCTTAATTTATAATTTGGACCTTCTCCATATTTATATTTTGACAATATAGTTTTATCTCCATATTTTTTAATTACTTCTATTAGAATTTCATAAATGCCATTTGATGTTAAATGAATATGACTATGTCCTTTGGTATAACCAATAAATTGCCATCCTTTTAATCTAGTATAAATTGCCGATTTACCAAATGCCCCCATAGTATCAATAGCAACTAAATAAGGTGGTTTGTGTTTTTTTGAAATTATAGTTTTGTTTTTACTATATCTTTTATAAAAATCATCAGTAACTTGTTTAGATATAGCACTCAAAGCAACTAATTTAGCACCTAATATTTGATTATAAGGGGGCACTGCTCCTAATATATATGCTGTAAGCATATTATACAGTCTTTCTTTTTTTTGTTCTCTAGACCATCCAATAAAATCATCTCTTACGCCTAATCCTATAATTGGGTCACATAACCCAAAAATCCCAATAACTTTATTAGTATTATCATCCCATAATATATACTCCATTCTTCTACCAAAACCAACTGAAACAGGAATACTCCAAAATGATTTAGCGTAATTAAATATTTGTCTCTTTAATGAATTGTTCTTTCCTCTTTCTAGTAATTCCAAACGTGGGGATATTTTTAAAGGATTAATTTCTTCCAAAGAATTAGCAAAATAGTTTTTAGCTTTATCTGAATATTTAAAATTATTAGTTATTTGAGCAAATTTTAATTGAATTGAACGTATGTCTGATTGAATTTTAAACTCATTTTTGTCTAATATAAAACCATATTTTTGAAATTCACATGCAATTTTATTTATATATTCATTTCTCTCTTCAATTGAAATTTTGCTATTCATTAACACAAACACCTTATTTTTGTTTGGATTATATCAAACAAATTGACTTAAAAAAATTATATTTTTCTTATGAAAAATACTTGTTAATAACATTATTTGTAATTAAAAAAATATTGTGTATAAAGTTCATTTTCTGAAATTTCTTTAATTAGATTTTCGAGACCATTCATAATTCCGTGTCAGCTGAGGAAATTATATCATAGATTTAAAGCATCATCCAGTCTTCCCTCAAAGAAAATAGCCAACTGAGAGAGTGTAAGGTTCCAGTTTCTAATCGGCATAGTCCATTTTTTTCTTTTGTAGATGTAGATGTGTAGATAGGAGATTTATTATAAAAAAGATATTACAAATAAGTTTAATAAAAAGAAGTAATATCAATTTTATGTATACAATGATGCATACAAGTTTATTATAGATTTTCAAAATTACCGCATTTACGGGGATTTTAAATAATTAAGTGGTGCGGGAGAGAAACTTCAAATGCTAAATTTAATACTTCATTTTTTCTTCGTTTATCAAAAATTATACAACCTAAAAATACCGATACTAAGGGATTTGTAAAATTATTTGACAACAAAAATGAATTTTTTATTTTTTATTGAAATTTTGAAAAATTTTGCTTCGGGGTAGGTTTTGGGGTAGGTTTTTTATTATAATTATTTATACTGAAAAACCGCACCATACTAAAGAGCAAAAGGAATAATCATGACAATCAGAGAGTTAAGAAAATTAAAATATAATGGAAAAGTGGAAAAAATAAAAGTTGCTGAGAATCTTTATGTTTATGTGCAGAAGGAAAGTAAGGTTTTTAAATTTGTGATTAAAAAAGATAAAAAGAAGATTGAAGCGACTATTGATAATATAGATAATATAACATTGACGGAAGCAAAACAAGTCGTTCAAAAACTAAAAGCTAAAATAACGGATAAAAGTTTTAGTGAGGCAAGGGAAATTATCCGGGCTGAACTTGCTAAAAAAACAAGTAAAAAAGATAAGGAAATT